>Ga0247832_1000205_pt1 | contig 121391 bp, 104 predicted proteins | sample LaCruzMarch2015__10_FD_192407 | JGI IMG/M metagenome (GOLD analysis project Ga0247832, IMG submission 192407) | Freshwater microbial communities from meromictic Lake La Cruz, Castile-La Mancha, Spain - LaCruzMarch2015_4m | ecosystem: Environmental > Aquatic > Freshwater > Lake | place: Spain... | reverse complement strand
CGGGAGCGAATGGTCTTTGAATTCGCCAGAGGCGAAAAAATCCCCGTCGCATGGGTTCTGGCTGGTGGATACTGCCGCGAAATCGAAAAGATCGTGCGAGTGCACTTGAACACGGCACAAGCCTGCTGGGAGGTTTTCAGCGCTGAAAAGCATCACTAATTTTTCCGCGATACATCCTAAGCACCTGTTTGTATTTTCTTCCGTGCTGCACTCCTGGAATAAGGCGAACAACAAACCTGACCCGTGCCTTGACTCACAGAGCGGGGGATAGTTTGATCCCTCAATGGCCAATGTCTCACGCGAGAGCGTGCGGGAAATTCTGCACGAATATCTCGCTGGGAAAGGACTGCGCAAAACCGCGCAGCGAGAGGCTATCATTGAGGCCGCTTTTGACACGAACAGCCACTACACCGCCGAAGAGCTTCTTGAAATGGCGCGTTCGATCGATCGCTCGGTGTCGCGGGCCACTGTTTACCGCACCTTGCCCTTGCTTGTGCAGAGTGGACTGCTGCGTGAACTCGACTTTGGTGGCGACACGAAAATCTATGATCCAAACTTTCTGGAGCATCCTACACACAACCACCTCGTCTGCGTGGATTGTAAAAAAATCATCGAATTTGAAGACCCGAATATGGAATTGCTCGAAAACTGTATCACCCGCCGACTGGGCTTTTCTCCAACCAACAAAATGGTGAAAATCGAAGCCCGATGCGATGAGCTGCAATTAAAGGGTTCTTGCATGAAGCGGATGGAAGCCAAGGCCTGACGAGATATGTGGAAAGGAAGATTCAAAGAGGAGCAATCCGACCTGTTAAAAAGCTACGGCGCGTCAGTGCATGTGGACTGGCAGCTCTACCGGCAGGACATCCAAGGTAGCATCGCACACGCGCGGGCCTTGCTTGGCGCGGGCATTCTTACGCCTGAAGAATTCAGCCAAATCGAACGAGGCTTGCTCGAAATCCGAGCGGACATCGAAACGGGAAATTTTGTTTTCAGCCAAGAGCTTGAAGATGTTCACATGAACATTGAGTCCGAGCTCACCCAACGCATTGGCGCAGCTGGAGCGAAGCTCCACACCGCTCGCAGCAGGAATGACCAAGTCGCGCTCGACTTCCGACTTTGGCTTCGCGATGCGTGCGAGGGATTACGCAGCGGCATTAGCCTGCTGCAGCGCTCTCTTGTAGGCCTTGCCGAGAGACACCAGCACGCGATCATTCCCGGCTATACCCATCTTCAGCGCGCCCAGCCGGTCTTTTTTGCACACCACCTCCTTGCCTATGTGGAAATGCTTGATCGCGACGCCTCGCGGCTGGCGGATGCCTCCATGCGCATGGACGCTTGCCCGCTCGGTTCGGGGGCGATTGCGGGTTCGACGATTCTTTTGAACCGCGAATCCATGGCCAAGGAACTGGGCTTCTCCAAAGTGACGACGAACAGCATGGATGCTGTCGCGGACCGCGACTTCGCCTGCGAGGTGCTGGCCGACATCGCCATCCTCGGCATGCACATTTCCCGCCTCAGCGAGGATGTTATTTTATGGGCGTCGGCGGAGTTTGGATTCATCGAATTGAGCGATCGCCACACGACCGGCTCGAGCCTGATGCCGCAGAAAAAAAATCCTGATATCGCCGAGTTGGCGCGTGGCCGCACGGGAAGGCTCTACGGGAACTTGATGAGTCTCCTGACGGTCATGAAGGGTCTCCCGCTCACCTACAATCGGGATATGCAAGAAGACAAGGAGGCCGTCTTCGACTCTGTGAAATCTGCTTCGCAGACGATGGCTATTTTTGCTGAGATGTTTGAATCGGCATCCCTCCGCGAAGAGCGCGCCTTGGCTGCCGCGAGCGACCCGCTGCTCCTCGCCACGGATCTTGCCGATCGCTTGGTCGAAGGGGGAGTGCCCTTTCGGAAGGCTCACGAGATCATCGGTGGACTCGTAGCTCTGGCCGCAGAAACAAAGACACCACTGCACAAACTGGATGCCGTTCAATTCGCTGCGGCATCCCCCGTTCTCACTACCGACATCGTGAAGGCCACCTTTGACCTCCGAGCCGCACTCGCTGCGCGCAAGACAACAGGCGCGCCCTCGCCGGAAAATATTCAAAGGGAGCTCAGCCGCTGGCGTGAACAACTCCGCTAACCAACCGTCCAAGAGACTCGAGAAGTTTTTTGCTTTTCGAAACCGCGGGGATGATGCGAAGCCGTTTCTCTCGCACATTGAGGATTTGCGCTTCACGATCATAAAAATCGCGTCTGCTCTTGTGTTGGGAATGCTCCTCTCTTTTGTCTTCCGCACCGAGTTGGCGGCCATCGTGCAGAATCCGCTCGTAGCGGTGGATCCTCAGCGCGCGGCGAATTTGCAATCCCTGGGCGTCGCCGACTCCTTCACCATTTCGCTTGAGCTCTCCTTCTATGCCGGGCTGGTCCTCTCGTTTCCCTTGATCATCATTTTCGTAGCCGAATTCATCCTGCCTGCCCTGACGCCCAAGGAGAAAGTGATGATTTTTCCAGCCGCTGCGCTTGGTTCGGGGCTCTTCCTTGGCGGCGCGGCATTCAGCTACTTCGTCGTCCTGCCGCAGACACTGGAATTTTTCTTTAAGGATGCCCAGTCCATGAATTGGCAGCCGACCTGGACGGTGCGCGAATACTATTCCTTTGCCACGCAGTTCGTCATTTCCTTCGGCCTCGCCTTTGAGCTGCCGCTGGCGGTCTTGCTTCTGGTGAAACTCGGTATTGTCGATCACGAGCTTCTCAACCGCACGCGCGCCTTCGCAGTAGTCGTCATTTTTGTCTTTGCGGCGCTCATCACCCCGACATCCGACATTCTCACGCTCCTCCTCATGGGGGGGCCTATGTATGTCCTCTACGAGATTTGTATCGGGATCGCTTGGTTGATGGGGAAAAAAAAGACCCAGCCCGTTACCTGACTCGGATCCGAGCTTACGGGCTCTTCGATGGTCTCCACTCGATGAAAATGTTGGCGTTGGTGATGTGCTGAAAGATTCCCTCCAAAGTCACGGTGTCGAGTTCTCGAAAGACGACCCTTTCGACGGGACCTTGTTTCTTTTCTTGCTTTGCATTCGATGCATCGGATTCCGTCTCGGCTGGGGCTGCGTAACCAAGCATTTTTTGAAGCGCCCCGCCTCCCAGCGATCCCTTCGCGCGGCTGGGTGCCGATTCATAAACTACGATCTCCCGGCCAAATTTCTGAAATTTCGTTTTAGATTTTCCTATGGAATTGTTGGCCCTCGCGTAGCTGTTCACATCCGAAGCAAATGTGATCTTTCGTTTGCGAGAGCCTTCCAAATCCAAGATCAAATCATGCGAGCCCACGCCTTTGACCAGGGCTTTGTGCAAAACTCCCGTGACAGTGATTCTGCGGTCACGAAGCGCTCGGCCGACGAGAGCAGGAAATTTATCCGTTACCTCCGCCAGCTCCACCGCTGAAAGCGTTCCTTTCGCGATGATGTTTTCGATTTCCTGTTCCGGGGAAAAAATTTTGGGCTTGGAGTAGTGTTTCCATGTAAAGAAACTCGCGATACCAAGCCCCACTACCAGTAAAAGTCCTTTGCTCATGCTTTTTTGAAAGAAATTAGACGGAGTTTCTTTAAACCCTCGCTACAGATATTCAACACTAAAAGCTGACTAAAAAGCTTTTATTTAAAACAACCGGAAGTCGGAATGAGTGCCGGCGGCGGGACTCGAACCCGCACACTCCTTTCGGAATAAGGGATTTTAAGTCCCTTGCGTCTGCCATTTCGCCACGCCGGCAAGGCAGGTGAGTGGAGGCTCTATCTTCCGGTTGGAAGGAATCTCAGCAAGCGTAAAATGCACAAAGCTCAGTTTTTGTTATTCGACTGGGGCGCGCCCGCATCCGGTGCTTGCGATTTCGAGTTTCGAAATTACGATTCGCGCAGAATGAACTCGCTTGCGGCATCTTTTAATCAGATAGGGAAACATCGTGTGAGCTGCGGGCATCTTCTGCCTTTCGGGGTAAGCCACTTCCCAGGTGGCGTGAATTTTTCCATCTTCAGCGCCAACGCGACAGGTTGCACGCTGGTCCTCTTCAAGAGGGACCAAGAGCAACCGGTCGCAGAGATTCCATTCCCAAAAAACTACCGATTGGGGCATGTGTGGGCGATGGTGGTGCACGATCTGGAATTCGAAAATCTGGAATACGGATTTAGGATGGAGGGCCCGTCGAGCGAGCGGGATGGTCATTATTTCGACCCCTCCAAAATCCTGCTCGATCCTTATGCACGGGAGGTCGTGGGCCGTGAAGAGTGGATGGCCAAGTCGAAAGCCTCGCACAAGCCGATCTTTCGATCGCGGGTTCCTGTGGGTGTCGGCATGCTCGAACCGAACGGGATCACTCGCGTGCCGGTGAGCGAACTCATCATTTACGAAATGCACCTGCGTGGCTTCACTCGCCATGAGACTTCGAAGGTGAAAAATCCGGGCACTTTTGCCGGTCTGGCTGAGAAAGTGAAAGACTTAGCCCACCTCGGGATCAACTGCGTGGAGCTCATGCCGGTCTTTGAATTCGACGAGACCGAGAACCTCCGCACAAATCCCACAAATGGCGAGACGCTATGTAATTACTGGGGCTACAGCACAGTGGGATTCTTCGCACCTAAGGCCAGCTATGCGGCCGTAGGAGCCAAGAGCATGCAAGTCGCCGAGATGAAAGAAATGGTGCGCGCGCTTCACGGAAAGGGCATCGAGGTCATGCTGGATGTCGTCTTCAACCACACGGCGGAAGGCGGTGCGGACGGGCCGGTCTTTTCCTTCCGAGGAATCGATAACAAGACTTGGTATATCCTTGATGATAAAGGAAATTTCGCAAATTACTCGGGCTGCGGAAACACAGTCAATTGTAACTACCCGGCCGTTCGCGAGTTTGTGATCAATTGCCTCCGCTATTGGGCTTCGGAATACCACATTGATGGATTCCGCTTCGACCTCGCTTCGATCCTCGGCCGCGACAGTCAGGGGAATCCGCTGGCAAATCCCCCGCTTCTGGAATTTCTTGCTCACGACCCCGTGCTGGCCGATTGCAAGCTGGTGGCCGAGGCTTGGGATGCCGGCGGGCTCTATCAGGTAGGCAATTTTCCAAGCTACGGGCGCTGGATGGAATGGAATGGCAAATACCGCGATTGCGCGCGGCGTTTTTTGAAAGGCGATCTCGGCCAGGTCGGCGAAATGGTGCAACGCATCATGGGATCCCCCGACCTCTATGCGGCGGCGGGCCGCAAGCCTTCAGCGAGCGTGAACTTTATCACTTGCCACGATGGCTTCACCTTGCGCGATCTTTTTTCCTACAACGGCAAACACAACCTCGAAAACGGTGAGAACAATCAGGACGGCACGAATGACAACCTGAGCTGGAACTGCGGCTCCGAGGGGCCAACCGACGACTCGGCCGTGGAGGCGCTGCGTCTGCGGCAGTGCAAAAACGCGATGGCCCTGCTCATGGTGAGCCAAGGTGTTCCCATGATTTACATGGGCGACGAGAGCGGTCGCACGCAGCGGGGAAACAACAATGCCTACTGCCATGACTCGGAGTGGAATTGGCTGAGCTGGAAACCCGATGACTTCGGCAAGGAAATGCTCCGTTTCACGAAATCCATCATCGCATTCCGAAAGGCGAGCCCCTCGCTCCGTCAGGCCAATTTCCTGAGTGAACTCGACCAAATTGGCAGCGGCTATCCAGATATCAGCTGGCATGGCGTTCTTCCCTGGCACCCCGATTGGTCGCCCAGCAGCAGAACTATCGCATTCATGCTTTGTGGGCGCCATGGGCAAGCCATAGGCGGTGGACACCACTTCATTTATGTCGTCTGCAACATGTATTACCAGCCTATCACTTTCGGACTTCCCGTCCTGCCGAAGGCTCTCCAATGGCACCGCTTCGCGGATACCAGCCTCCCTGCGCCGGATGACATCTGTGAACTTGGCAGCGAAGTCCTCCTGCCCTCGCAGAAAAACTACGGGACCAAGGAGTGGTCGATCTCCATTCTGATCGGCAAGTAGGGCGATGAACGCAGGCCTCGTCGCTGCGGCGCACCTCTGGACCACCTTTGCCATGGTAGGCCTGATTTGGTTCGTCCAAATCGTCCACTACCCGATGATGGCGCGCTTTGACCGTGAAAATTTTGCGGCCCATGAGAAAGAGCACTGTGACCGCACCGGATGGGTGGTTGCCCCTTTTATGTTAGGCGAGATTTTCACTTTTGTCCTCCTGCTCATGGAGGGCTTTCACTCGAGTGCTTTCCTCATCAGCGGGCTTCTCCTCGGAGTGGCCTGGGGCTCCACATTTCTCATACAAGTTCCCCTGCACCACAAACTCCTGCAAGGCTGGAATGCCCGGCTGCACCAGCAACTTGTCAGGTCGAACTGGATTCGCACAGCGGCATGGACCGGAAGGGCTTTTTTCTTGAGCGGGATCTGGATAGCCTGAAAGATTTGCTTCCCAGTTTACCCACCAATCGGACTTGCAATTCGATTCCCCTCCCATAGTCTGCGCAACTCCATTATGACATTACCTATTTCTACTCTCCTCGCGCAGGCAGCACCAGCGCCAGCCCAGCCGAATATGTTCGTTTCGATGATGCCTTTGATTTTCATTTTCATCATCTTTTACTTCCTCCTCATCCGCCCACAGCAGAAAAAGGCTAAAGAACACGCCAAACTCGTGGAATCCATCAAGACCGGTGATCAAGTGGTAACCAGTGCCGGCATCCACGGCGTCGTGGCCAATGTGAAGGAAAAGACTCTCATCATCAAAATCGCTGACAATGTGAAGGTGGAATTCGATCGCGCTGCCGTGGCGGCTGTTGAGAAATCTACCGACAAAGAATCTGCAGTTTCCTAATCTTTTTTAACACTGGGTCCCGCACGACCCTCTTCCCCGTTTCCTACGATGTCACCTGTCCTGACCTTTTCTCTCGGCCTCCTTCTTCTTGTGCTGTTCGGTTGGTATTTTGCCAGCGACCTACCCTTGCGCAAACGCTGGTTGGGACTCGTTCTGAGCGTTTTGCTCGCTGCCTTCTGCATCGAACAAATCACACCTCCCGATAAAAAAATCAGGCTCGGCTTGGACCTCCAAGGCGGCACATCGTTCCTCATACGGCTTATTCCTCAGACAGATGGTGGCATTACCCCCGACCTGCTCGATCAGGCGGTGGAAGTGATTCGCAAGCGGGTGGATCAATACGGAGTCAGCGAGCCAGTCATCACCCCCCAAGGCAAGGATCGCATTCTTGTCCAGATCGCGGGACTCGACACCAATCAGATGCAAGAGGCGAAATCCCAGCTCCAGCGCGTGGCCAAGCTGGAATTCGCCATCGTGGACGAAGGCGGTCCCTCCCGCGTCGAGCGCATTCAGAATGGCGAGGAGGTCATGGATCCTTCGTTGGTGCTGAAAACCTACCGCCCCGGCAAAGACAAGACAGAGAGCACACAAATCCTCGTCAAACGCCGCGCCGCTTTTACAGGGGAATATGTCACCCGTGCCTTCGCCTACTTCGACCAACAAGGCTACGGCGTTTCGCTGGAACTCAACTCCGAGGGGGGCAAAATTTTTGATGAGGTCGCGCGCCAGAACAAGGGACGACAGATGGCGATCATTCTTGATGGTGAAGTCATTTCTGCGCCCGTCCTTCAGAGCGACCACTTTGGCGGTCGCGCCCAGATCACTGGCAATTTTGACGACAAGGAGGCCCGCGACCTTGCCAGCGCACTTGAGAACCCGCTTCGTGTGCCAGTCCAGATCGAAGAGACCCGCAGCGTCTCGCCCACTTTGGGTGCTGATTCCATTCGAAGCGGCGTCATGGCTGGCGTTACTGGCCTCGTGCTGGTGATTTTTGCCACGCTTCTTTACTACCGCTTCGCCGGCCTGATTGCGGTTTTCGGCCTGCTTTTGAATATCCTTCTGCTCCTTGGGGCGATGGCCATGTTTGGATTCACCCTCACCCTGCCGGGCATCGCCGGCATTATCCTGACAATTGGTATGGCGGTGGATGCCAATGTCCTGATCTACGAGCGCCTTCGCGAGGAGTTGGCTGCCGGAAAATCGCTCCCGACCGCCCTCACTGGGGCCTACGACAAGGCATTTAGCGCTATTTTTGATGCCAATGCGACCACGCTCATCACAGCGATCATCCTCTTCTGGCAGGCCACCGGCTCGGTGAAGGGATTCGCCATCACCCTCACGCTGGGCATCATCGCCTCGATGTTCTCCGCCCTGCTCTTCACCCGCACAGGCTTTCGCTGGATGGTCGACAAATTCGGCTTGAGTCGAATAACGATGCTCGACCTCGTGCCGAAACGCACCTTTGATTTTCTCGGCAAACGCTGGATCGCTCTCGTCATTTCGCTCGTCTTCATCGGTGGCTCGGTGGCCGTCTTTGCCGTTCGCGGTGAGAAAAATTTTGGCATCGATTTCCGTGGCGGTGACCTGCTGATCGTCGATTCTTCCAAGCCGGTCAGCGTTGCAGAGGCCCGCATGGCGTTGGACGATCCGGCCGTAGTCATTCAATTTGAGCGTGAAGGCACCAAGGAGATGCTCACTTTCCGCAGCCTTCAGGGAACCTCCGACCAAATCCTCGTGAAGCTCCAAAAAACATTCCCCGAGAGCGGGATTGTGGCGTTCGGCCAAGACACCGTGGGACCACAAATCGGCCTGGAATTCGCCAAAAGCGCGCTCATCGCGCTCGGGCTTGGCATGGTGGGAATTTTGTTCTACGTGACACTGCGCTTTGAGTTTTCCTTCGCCTTGGGAGCTCTCGTAGCGCTCCTGCATGATATTATTATTACTTTGGGCGTGTTTTCGCTCCTTGGCGGCGAGCTTTCCCTGGTGATGGTTGGAGCCGTTCTGACAATCGCCGGTTATTCGATCAACGACACCATTGTTGTGTTCGACCGCATTCGCGAAGGCCTGAAAAATGGCGAGCGTGGCACCGTGCAAACTCTCATGAATACGAGCATCAACGAGACCCTGGGCCGCACCATCCTCACCGGTGGCACCACGCTTCTCTCGGTGGGTGCGCTTTATTTCTTCGGCGGTGCTGTGCTGCGCGATTTCTCGTTTGCGATCTTGGTTGGTATCCTTGTAGGAACCTACTCATCGATCTACATCGCCGCACCAGTCGTCCTCTGGGCCTCGAAACTCCGGGGCAAGAGCGTGCGTCGCGAAGTTCTCGAAACTGAAGCGCTCAGAAAAGCCTGATTCTTTGTGCTGTGCGGCTGAGTAGTCTGCCCCGTCGGGACTTTGCCAAAGTAGCCGCAGCATCCTGTGCTTTGGAAACAGCATTGCCCAGAGCCCCCGAAACCTGATTTATAAACCCCATACTCATGACCACGCCGTTCAATACCCTGCGCCAATTCGACTCCGGTTCCGAAACCCCATCCTACCTTCACTCCCTACCCGCTCTCGAAGAGGCAGGTGTTGGACCGATTTCCAAACTCCCCGTCAGCATCCGCATCGTCCTCGAGTCTGTGCTCCGCAACTGTGACGGGAAAAAAGTCCAAGCGCGTGATGTCGAGACGCTCGCGAACTGGCGTGCGAAGGCTCCCGCCGAGGAAGAAATTCCTTTCGTCGTCGCCCGCATCGTTTTGCAGGACTTCACCGGCGTGCCGCTCCTGGTGGACCTCGCCGCCATGCGCACTGCGGTGAAAGGTCTCGGCGGCAACCCGGCCATCATAGAGCCCCTCGTGCCTGTCGATCTCGTCGTGGATCACTCGGTGCAAGTTGATTTCTATGGCTCCGCCAATGCGCTCCAGCTCAATCTCGACATGGAATTCAAGCGCAACCGCGAGCGCTACCAGTTCCTCAAATGGGGCCAGCAAGCATTCAAAACCTTCGGCGTCGTGCCTCCAGGCATCGGCATCGTGCACCAAGTGAACCTCGAGTATCTCGCAAAAGGCGTGCTCAGCGCCGGCGACCTCTACTACCCCGACACGCTCGTGGGCACCGATTCCCACACGACCATGATCAACGGCCTCGGCGTCGTCGGCTGGGGCGTGGGCGGCATTGAGGCCGAAGCCGGAATGCTCGGCCAGCCCGTCTATTTCCTGACTCCTGAAGTCGTAGGCGTGAACCTCACCGGCCGCTTGCGCGAAGGCGTCACCGCGACCGACCTCGCCCTCCATGTCACCCAGCTCCTGCGCGCCGCGAAGGTGGTTGGAAAATTTGTGGAATTCTACGGCGAGGGCGCTGTCACACTCCCGCTCACCGACCGTGCGACCATCGCAAACATGGCTCCCGAATACGGCGCCACCATGGGCTTCTTCCCTGTCGATTCCGAATCCGTCAACTACCTCGCCGCCACCGGCCGCACCGAGCAGCAATGCCGCGCGTTCGAAAATTATTTCAAGGCCCAGAACCTCTTTGGCATGCCGAAAAAAGGCGACATCGAATACAGCGTGGATATCGACCTCGACCTCTCGACCGTCCAGCCCGGCGTCGCAGGTCCCAAGCGCCCGCAGGATCGCATCAATGTCCCCGATCTCAAAACCACCTTCACCAGCCTGCTCACGAAATCCGTCGCCGAAGGCGGTTACGGCAAGGCCGAGAACGATCTCTCCAAGTCGGCTGCCGTCAAGCGCAACGGCTCGCAGAGCGCCGACGAGGCCGAGATGGTTAATGACCGCCCGACGCCGGATGCCATGACCGCCGCCCACGCCAAAGGCGACCTCCACCTCCGCAACGGCTCGGTCCTCATCGCCGCCATCACGAGCTGCACAAACACCAGCAACCCGAGCGTGATGATCGGCGCCGGCCTCCTCGCGAAAAAAGCCGCCAGCCGCGGCCTCCGCGTCGACCCCGCCGTGAAGACATCACTCGCCCCCGGCTCCCGCGTTGTGAAGGATTACCTCGAGACCACCGGCCTCCAGCCCTACCTCGATCAGCTCGGTTTCCAGATCGTCGGCTACGGCTGCACGACCTGCATCGGCAACTCCGGCCCGCTCGCACCCGAAATCGAAAGCGCCATCGTCGAGAACGACCTCGTCACTGCCGCCGTCCTCTCAGGCAACCGCAACTTCGAAGCCCGCATTCACCAAAACATCCGCGCCAACTTCCTCATGTCGCCCCCGCTCGTCGTCGCCTACGCGCTCGCCGGCCGCGTGGATATCGATCTCACCAAGGAACCCATCGCCAAAGACAAGGACGGCGTTGATGTTTTCCTGAAAGACATCTGGCCCAGCCTCGAGGAAATCCGCAACGAAATGCAGGCCGCCCTCAAGCCTGAGATTTTCCAAAAACTCTACACCGGCTTCGCAGACCAGAATCCCAAGTGGAACGAAGTGCCTTCCAGCGTCGGCCAGATCTACGATTGGGACGCCAAGAGCACCTACATCCAGGAGCCGCCCTTCTTCGAGAACTTCGGCATGTCCGCCGGAACCATTTCCGACATCAATGGCGCCCGCCCGATGGGCATTTTCGGCGACTCAGTCACCACCGACCACATCTCGCCCGCCGGCGCCATCAAAGCCAGCTCCCCCGCTGGAAAATACCTCGTCGAAAACGGCATCGAAGCGGTGGATTTCAACAGCTACGGCAGCCGCCGTGGCAATGACCGCGTTATGACTCGCGGCACATTCGCCAATGTCCGCATCAAAAACCTCATGATCCCCGCCAAAGCTGACGGCACCCGCGTGGAAGGCGGACTCACGATCCACCAGCCCACCGGCGAGCAAATGAGCATCTACGACGCCTGCATGAAATACCAGGCCGCCGGCACCCCGCTCATCGTCTTCGCCGGACAAGAATACGGCACCGGCTCCAGCCGAGACTGGGCCGCCAAAGGCACCCGCCTCCTCGGAGTCAAAGCCGTCGTCGCCCAAAGCTTCGAACGCATCCACCGCTCGAACCTCGTCGGCATGGGCGTCCTCCCCCTCCAATTCCCCGAAGGCATCAGCGCGCAATCCCTCAACCTCGACGGCTCCGAAACCTACGACATCACCGGCCTCAGCGACAGCATCCAACCCCGCCAGGATGTCACCCTCACCATCACCCGCAAAGACGGCACCAAAGTTGAGCAAACGGTCAAACTCCGCATCGACACCCCCATCGAAGTCGACTACTACCGCCACGGCGGCATCTTGCCGTTTGTGCTGAGGCAGTTGATCGCGGAGGCGAAGTAGGGTTTTACGGAATGAAACGACATGCCACGGATTCCTATTCCAAATTGCCCGTATCGTATCAGCTTCTTCAGTTTTGATTTGGCAGAGCGACGCCATGTGCATGTCCGACGCGAACGATTTGAATGCAAGATGTGGATCGAGCCGGATATCGAAGTTGCATGGAACTCTGGATTTGCATCCCACGAATTGAATGCCATTGTGCGTTTGGTAACGGAAAATCGAAATCTCATCCAAAAAACATATGAATCCGCCGCCAAAAATTCTTGATGCCGAGATAACAACCTCCCAGCTCAAAGTGAAGCTGGACTCAGGAATCACTGTGCTTATGCCTTTGGAGCATGTGCCAACGCTTCTCTTGGCAACAGAGAAAGAGCGACAGGATATGGAGGTTTTTGACCACTCGCTTCATTGGGAATCATTAGATTGCGACCTGAGTGTGGAAGGTTTGATGGCGGGTGCCAAAGAGATGCCCAGCCTTGCGCGAAAAGCCTTAGAGAAATTCTTTGCACGGCAGTATGGACAGATTGCCGCATAGCAAACAGGAGTCGTTTCTCATGGGTAGGCTTGGGGGGTCAGCAACTGTCTTGATTTTTCGGAACGCTCGGGATGGTCAAAGGAGATTTAAAATTCAAATTTCCCAATCGAGGGGCTCCTGCCTCACGGTGGACTAAAAATAATACATAATTCCCTCCCTTGTATGAAATTCGAGGCAAATCCTTCGTTCCAATTGGAGGGCTGACCTCCGTGTCGGCCCAAGATTCAGGCGCGGAGCGCCGTTTCGGGGGCGGCAGGCTGGGGTTTCAAGTTGGGCGCTTTAATTGACAGGGCCGCGCTGGCGCGCGGGCAGAGTCGGACGACACGGAGGTCGTCCCTCCAGCTTCTAAGAGTTTCTAAGGAGGCAGGTATTAATAAATTCCGACTATCTCGAATTCCCTACGCTGTTGTAAAAAAGTCCATTGAGTATCTCGTCGCGAGAATTTAGATTTATCCCATGTTAGCCGAGTCCGAAATCCAAAGTATGAGCACAACCGAGCGTCTTCAGGCGATGGAGCTGCTTTGGCGCTCTTTTTCTGCATCGGAAGATAAACTCCCGTCTCCTGATTGGCATGGGGAGGTTCTTTCTGAGCGTTTGGCAAAAGTGGAAGCCGGCGATGGAAAATTCCTGACAATTCCCGAACTCAAGGCCCGACTGGCCTCAAAATAAGCATGAGGAGGATCGTTGTCCTCGAGGAAGCCGCTGAGGATATCGAGCGTGGGCGTGATTTTTACGACCAGCAGGAACTAGGCGTCGGAGCCTATTTTGAAGACACAATCCTCTCCGACATCGAGAGCTTGGGACTTTTCCACGGAATCCATTCCAAACATTTTGGATTCCATCGCCTGCTTTCGGATAGATTTCCATTCGGAATCTACTACCGCGAAACGCCAACTGCCACCGAGGTTTTTGCAATTCTGGATTTTCGCAGAAATCCGGCTTGGATACACAAGAAATTGAAAGGAAGGAACAAAAGGACTCCGTTATAGAAATTCTGACATGAATCCGTTTCCAAAAATTCTTGATTCCGAAATTTCACTCACGGGATCAGGTAAGATCGGGCCCTGAATCATGAGCATCTCCCCTGCGCAAACCCGTTTGATTTGTTCCGAACTGGAAGCCCTCGCCGCCCGCGAGCGCATCACCATTCTTTGGGCTTGCGAGTCCGGGAGTCGCGCGTGGGGGTTTGAGTCCACCGATAGTGATTTTGATGTCCGATTTATTTACCTGCGGCGCAGCGAGGACTATCTGCGGGTTTCTCCGATGCGGGATGTGATCGAGGTTCCGATTTCCGGGGATTTGGATTTTTCGGGTTGGGACCTTACCAAGGCCTTGCGCTTGCTCCGGAAGTCCAACCCTCCCCTGATCGAGTGGATGCAATCCCCCTTTGTCCACTCGCAGCATCCAGAATTTCGCATAGGTTTTTGGAATCTCTGCGAGCGCTATTTTTGTCCGCGATCCTGCATACATCACTACTTGAGCATGGCCGATCGAAATCGCAGATCCTATCTCGAGGCCGACACCATCAAGCTGAAGCGGTATTTCTACATGCTCCGCCCCCTGCTGGCCGCTCAATGGCTGAAAAACCATGGAACCATCGTTCCAATGGAATTCCGCGTTTTGCTCGACGAGATGCTTCCGCGCGGAGAAGTGCGCGTGCTCATCGACGCTTTGCTGGAGAGGAAACGCGCGGGGTTCGAACTCGGCGAAGCGCCCGCCATCCCCGCGCTCTCGCACTTCATCAACCAGGAATTGAAAAGCCTCGGTGGAGCGGAAAAAACCACTGAACACACAAAGCCCTGGAAACCTCTCGACACCTATTTCCGATCTTTGCTTTGCTCTCTGGAAGACAACACGAAACCGCTGGAAAATTAACTGACAGCCCTTATGAAAACCCGTCCACTTGACCGGATGCGCGATCCGTTTTTCGCGCAGTTGATGTTTTTAATCGAGGATTTGGTTTGCACCGCGGATTCCGAGGCGCGCGGGAAGGAAATCGTTTTGAAGGATTCGCAAATCCTCTCCGCTCTCACCAAAGCCCATGGATTGATCTCCGGCAAGCAACCGCAGATCAATGACTCCACCGAGGGCGAGCGCATTCTCAAAAATCTGATTTTCGCCATCTCCCAATTGACCGCGAATCCCGACAGCCCCGTCTTGGAGCCGCTCGAGGAAGGACTTCTGGAGCCTGTGAGCAAAAAGGATTGGCGCCTGACAATCGAAGCCGTGATGGAATCCCTCTCCATCCGCCGAAGCAAGGTTCCCGGGTCGCGGGAGTATCTGGATTTCGTCAAAAACTTCATCGGCAAAGCGAAGGCGTGCAAATAGCAACCGGCCGCAAAATCGCCATCCAGCAGATGAAACTGCTCACCGCCGATGAACGCACGCCCCAGTTGCGGGAAGGAAAGAAGGGGAAATGAAAACCCTGGAAAATCGAGAGCGCGGAAGTGCTGGTCAACATCCATCGGTCCCCGAGCTTGTCGAATGGGGTGTTGCTATGATCTCACTCGCCCGAACCAAGCAGCGTGAACTGGTAACAAGCCTTCACCGGTTGCCGGAGTCGGTCACAAAATGTAAGCAACTGAATTTAAAAAACCGCAGTCGGTGACAGACCGTCACCAATTGAAGTTCACTGCACCGTTATGAAAAAAGACCTCGCCATTTTTGAAGGACACGAAATTCGCCGCATCTACGACGAGAAGACCGAGATGTGGTTCTTTTCCGTCGTGGACATCATCTAAGTGCTTACCCAGCAGTCGGATTATAAGGCGGCCCAGAACTACTGGAAAGTGCTGAAACACCGGCTGAGGAAGGGGGGAAGCCAGTTGGTTACAAACTGTAACCAACTGAAATTGCCCGCCGCTGACGGCAAAAGCTACCTCAACATGAAACCTGCTGACCTGCCCCAAAAATAATTCTCAACTTTTACAGAATAAAAATTGCGCCGCCAACCAAGGAGTCCTGGCGACGCGGTAACCACGCGCCTGACTCCACACATTAGCCCAAAAATACCTTGCTTCGCACCACTCGCCTGATGACAACAACATTCATGAGAATCGCTTCGACTCGCGCTCTAATTCTATTTTTGTTTACTTCTTGTTATGCTTTTGGCGCAACCACGCCCGATGAGTTAGTCGCAGAAGTCGAAGCGGCAATCAAAGCGCGTAGCGGTGCCGCATTTCAGAAGTGCTTTAATTTGGCGGGAACTGAGCGGGGAGCAGAGAAGGCAATGCAAAGCACAATAGATAAGGTATTTTCATGGCCATCTCATTATGTTTTTACGAGCGAACGAGTCGATAAGGGGCCGATGCATAGGGTTCGTGATGCAGTTGCAAATACTCTCAACGGTGAGTGGATGTGTAACCTGAACATGTATGAAAGCAAACCGCCAAGCAAAGGGCTGGTCTTTCCAGCGGGATTTGCGAGTGGCAAGTGCTTGATTTTGGCCGAAGTGAAAGAGGATAAAAAGTAAAGGCAAACGAGCCAATGGACCAATTCCCATGCTTGCGGCACTTCTGTCATTTCTCCTGCTCTACCTCGGGGAAAAGGGTCAGCAACTTCTGGTCGTAGCGCTCGGGAGGATACAAGGGAATTTGAAGTTCGAATTTGGCGATGATTAGAAGCCCTGCCGCACACCGACATGGAAATTATGTCAAAAATTGCTGACCCTGGCCTGGGCCATGTTCTCAGATGAAACCACCCATCGAAAACCCCATGCCAAAATCCCCAAAACGAGCTTAAGTTAGCGCCATTCGGGTCAGTGACCCCTTTTTATTTTCCGACTGCCGAATTTGGGTTAATACAAAAAACCAAACAGCCACAAGGGAACCCGTCTACCGGATCCGATAGGCAACTCATCCAAGGCTAAATAGGCATTCTCTTTGCCAACTATCTGTTCTTGTCCCTTATTTTTGCCACCCACCTCGATGGTCATTTCACCATCTACCTGGAAATCAGCCCTTCCACCGGATGCCACAGAATGCTTAGCAGAAACCATTCTACAAAAGAATGTCTCCCTGAGTGATCCCAGATCCGGATCGCCGGTGGCCGCAAGCGCGTGGGCGATATTCGGATCGCCCAGGTAAACGCGATCCGGCTTTTCCATCGACCTTAACGCTTTTCCAGGCTTCGAAATCGTCATCAGGAGTCCGCCTTCTTGCAAACATTGCAGGTAATCCTTGAGTGTCCGATCATCGGCGATGCCCAGCAGGCCCCGCAGTTTGATGAGATCCGGCGTATATGGCACATTCGCAGCCAGGGCGGACAGGAGCCTCTTGATGCGCGCGATACTATTGCCAGTCATCGCCGGGTGGGTCGCGGGAAGATCACTTTCGATCACCGCATGAATGCTTTGCTCGAGCGCAATAAGGAATGATTTTTTGTCGCGGAATTGGAGAAAGAATGGGTAGAAGCCGCACGCAAGATAGTCCCGAAACTCAGCGAGGACATGCAAATGGCTCTTACGCAATTTCTCTACTATGCGTGGGGCTTCCAGCTCATGGTTTGTAAGAATTTGTTCGAGATTCAACGGATCACACTGCACCTCATGCCTAATCGCCAAGTATTCTCGGAACGAAAGCCCCTCCAAACGCTGCACCAAAACCCTGCGGCTCAGATCATGGCTGCCTTTATGGAGTTGCAGCATCGAGCTTCCCGAGGCGACCACCTTGAGGCTCGGCAAGCTATCAATGATACTTTTGAGATCGCGCGACCAAGTGAGGCTTTTATGAACCTCATCCAAACAAAGCAGTTCCCCACCTCCATTCGCGAAATCTGTTGCAATCTCATAGACCGGTCTTTGCGCTACGACAAAATGATCCACCGGCAAATACAGGCATCTCAGGGAAGTGCGATAGTCGGGATATTGATCCGCCAGATGCTGGACCAAGCAGGTCGTTTTGCCAACCCCCCTCTGCCCAGTCAACAGCGTGCAACGGGATGAAAAAGGGTCTTGCCCCATCAAATATCGGCGAAAGGGACGGTGATGCTGCATTACCATTTGCCGACTTAGCTCAAAGAGTTGGGGAATCATTTTAGATTGGAACGTAACCCATTTTTATTAGACTATAAATGGAATGCAATCCATTTTTAAGGTATTTTGGCACCGCACCAGCTCGCCGCTTGCTCCATTTCATGTCTCTCAATAACCCGAGCACTCCAAGGCCTTGATAAAAACTCCACCACAGAAAAAACGGAAAAGACGTCAGTCCCACACATTCACATATTTTCCAGATGCCAACGGGGACACTGGCGCCCCGATCTGAGAGCGAACTGATCCGGCCGCCAAGTGGAGGTCACATGACCAGTTGGCTCCACTTTTGCACTTTGTGAGGGGCGCTGCCGAAGCGGATGGGTAGCGGCTGCTTAAAATTGTTTCATTTTAAAGCCACATAGGCGGCATGCTTGCCATTGGTTTCTTTAATTCTGTAAAAGGCGAAACCACGCCTCACTCGGAAAAATTCGTCTTAGTCGAAGCTGAAGAAATCCCATGGGGGAAAGATGGCACTTGATCTTCGAATGGCCATGGCCCCTCCGAGCAAAACAGAGATCAGCGGGTTTCCCTGCGATGCGGAAGACAATGGGCGGGAGGGTCAGGATGATTGAATCTTCTCCCAATCCATCAAAGAGATTCCACCGAGGTTTTTAGATCCTCCTGTTTTGGACCGCTCAGAAATTTTGGTGAGAGAGATGACGACACCGGCATCTGTGATTAAAACGAGGAACTGGCGGATGGGGGGGGATTCGAACCCCCGATACCTTTCGGTATACACGCTTTCCAGGCGTGCGCAATCGACCACTCTGCCACCCATCCTTGAGTCGAGGGCGAGTTGATAACGGAGATCGGGGCGGTTGACAATGGCGGCGTTTGTTTTTTTGCCCGCCCGGGCACAGAAATCTCGAGAGGCAGGCGGCAGGGCGCGGCGCAGTGGCTCAGTGTAACGGCTCGAGCACGGCGTTTGTTTTCAGCGCCGCATTGAGGAGATCCAGATACTCGCTGCGGGCGATCTCCTTGGCGCCGAATTTCTCCAAGTGGGATGTCACCCACTGCGTGTCGAGAAGGAGAAAGCCTCCGGCGCGCATCATTTCCACGAGACGGCATATGGCTACTTTCGAGGCGCCGGGCACGCGGTGGAACATCGACTCTCCGAAAAAAACGCCGCCGATTTGGACCCCGTAGAGTCCACCGGCGAGGCAGCCGTCGCGCCAGATTTCAATCGAGTGCGCGTGGCCGAGATCGTGCAAGGCTGTGTAACTTTGGAATATCCCCTCATCGATCCAAGTTTCGTCGCGTTCGGCACAACCCAGCATCACTTCGCGAAACGCGGTATTGAGTTTCAATTCCCAGGCGGGATCCTTGAGCGTCTTGCGCGTGCCATGGGGAATCCGAAACCCGTCCAGCGGGATGATTCCTCTCGGATTTGGCGAGAACAAGCGCATCTCGCCATCGACGGCCATGGGGAAAATTCCTTTGCGGTAGAAGTCCAAGAGGAGCTCGGGAGGAATCATGTTTGCCATGGTCGGGAACGGTGAATAAGCTCGAATCCTTATGAAAGGCGTCTTCTTTTTTTTGTCATTACAAATTTTGCTTCTTCTGGGAGGTTGCGCGATTTCCGAGCAATCTGCTGAGGATGTCGGTGCACAGTTTCAAGAGGGAATCCAAGGGCGCGGGCAGATTGTTCCCAATGCTCCCCTGTCTGATGACTTCGGCCCGGACTACAGATAACGACACGCCATGCTGCCACTTCCAGCCGGTGATAAAATACTCATCCTCGATTTCGGTTCCCAATATACCCAGGTCATAGCCCGCCGCGTGCGGGAGTGCCAAGTTTACTCCGAGATCGTTCCCTACAACACCAAAGCCTCGGCTATCGCGAAGCTCAAACCTTCCGGCATCATCCTCTCGGGCGGTCCGGCGAGTGTTTACGCGTCCAAGGCTCCGCAAGTGGATCGTAAAATCTACGACCTTGGCGTTCCCGTTCTCGGGATCTGCTATGGCATGCAACTCATCGCCCATGGACTCGGCGGCAAGGTCGAACGCTCGACCGAGCGCGAGTATGGCCCTGGCAAGCTCAAGGGCGATGCGAAGTGCGCCCTCTTCCACAAACTTCCTGCCACGCTGGAGGTCTGGAACAGCCATGGGGACAAGATCACCAAGCTTCCAGCAGGCTTTCGACCACTCGGCAAAACAGAAAATTCGCCCCATGCGGTCATTGGCGACACGAAGCGCAACATCTACGGCCTGCAATTCCATCCGGAAGTCGTCCACACCCCGCGCGGCGGGGAAATCCTTGCGAATTTCGTTCACCGCATTTGTGGCTGCAAATCGAATTGGACGATGGAATCCTTCATCGATCGCACATGCCGTGAGATTCAAGAGCAGGTGGGCGAGGGCCGGGTGATCCTCGGCTTGAGCGGGGGAGTCGATTCCTCGGTGGCCGCCGCCCTTTTGCACAAGGCTATCGGCGACCGTCTCACCTGCATCTTTGTCGATAACGGCCTGCTGCGCGCCAACGAGCGCGCCGCTGTGGAAAAACTCTTCGCCGGCGAGTTCCGCATTCGCATGCAAACGGTGGACGCCGCCAAACAATTTCTCACCAAACTCAAAGGCGTCACCGACCCCGAGAAGAAGCGCAAGATCATCGGCAACGAATTCATTAAAGTTTTCGAAGCCGCCGCCAAAGAGCTTAAAAAAACCGATCCGGGCCACTACCGCTTCCTGGCCCAAGGCACGCTCTACCCCGATGTGATCGAGAGCGTTTCGATTTCGGGAAATCCCGCCGCCCTCATCAAGAGCCACCATAATGTCGGCGGCCTGCCCGCGCGCATGAAGTTTCAACTTGTGGAGCCACTGCGCCAGCTTTTCAAGGATGAGGTCCGCCGCGTCGGCGAGGAACTCGGGCTTTCCAAGGAAATCGTCCACCGCCAACCCTTCCCCGGCCCAGGCCTGGCGGTTCGCATCATCTCGGACATCACCGAAGAGCGCCTGCGCATCGTCCGCGAGGCGGATTCGATTGTGATCGAGGAAATGAGGGCCTCCGGCTGGTATTATAAAGTCTGGCAGTCCTTCGCCGTCCTTCTTCCCGTGCGCTCGGTGGGCGTCATGGGTGATGAGCGGACCTACGACTACACCATCGCCCTTCGCATCGTGAGCAGCCATGACGGCATGACCGCCGATTGGGTGCGCATGCCGCAGGATATCTTGGCCCGCATCTCGGCCCGTGTCATCAACGAGGTCAAAGGCGTGAACCGCGTCTGCTACGACATCTCCAGCAAACCGCCCGCCACCATCGAGTGGGAATAGCCGGAGGCAGGCGCTGTGCATTCGCGAAGTCGGTATTTCACCCCATAAGGAAAAGTCTGAATAAGATTGTCAGCGGATCATTTTCTGACAATTTGCGCGCAGGTAACATGCCTGGAAAGGAGGGGGAAAAATTAATATGAAATTCGCAACTATCGCTGCCGTGGCAGCTCTCGCGATCGCAGCTCTTGGATTGGGCGCATGCGCCAGCAAGCCGACACCGGCACCTGCTCCGAGCAAAATCGGAACGTCCAAATAACGACGATCATTAAGGCCGGGTGGAACGCTGTTCCGCCCGGCCTTTTACTTTTAAAAACTTTTTTTGATTGGCAAATATCGGGTGCCCGCAATGCTTGCGGAAGCCCTGAGAAAACATGAAATCCAAGAAATCCAAAAGCGCATCTCCCCTTGTTGGCGTTGTGATGGGGAGCGAGTCGGATTGGAGCACGATGAAGGAGACATCCAGTCTTCTGAAGAAGCTCGGCATCGAGCATGAGTGCCGCGTGGTCTCCGCGCACCGCACACCGGATTTGATGGCCATCTACGCCAAGTCGGCCAGCCAGCGCGGGCTCCGCTGCATTATCGCAGGAGCCGGTGGCGCAGCGCATCTGCCGGGCATGCTGGCGGCTCACACCCACATTCCCGTGTTGGGCGTGCCTGTCGAGAGCAATGCCCTGCGCGGCCAAGACTCCCTCCTCTCGATGGTTCAGATGCCGGCAGGCATCCCGGTGGCCACCTTTGCCATCGGCGTGGCGGGTGCAAAAAACGCCGCTCTTTTCGCAGCCGCGATTCTTGGTGCGGACATGCCGGGCATCACCGAAAACCTGCTGGCCTTCCGCAAGCGGCAGACCGAGGACGTTCTGGCCGCCTCCCTCGATTGAGAACCCGCACCCTGCAGCCGGGTGATGGCGTTGCCGAAGCCGTCTCGCTTCTGGCGGAGGGCCTGCCCGTCGCGCTGCCCACCGAGACCGTCTACGGCTTGGCGGCGGATGCCCTCTCTCCCGGAGCCTGTGCCTGTGTTTTCGAGGCAAAGGAACGACCGCTCAGCGACCCTCTTATTGTTCACATCCCATCCTTGGACTGGCTTTCCCGCATCGCCGCCCCCTCCCCTCTTGCGCTGGCGCTCGCTGAAAGATTCTGGCCCGGGCCACTTACGCTTGTTCTTCCGAGGCAGGCGCTCGTTCCCGACATTGTCACAGCCGGGCAGAATACCGTGGCCATCCGCATGAGTGCACATCCTGTTTTTGCGGAGGTTGTCCAAGCCTTCGGCAGGCCCGTTGCCGCTCCAAGCGCAAACCGCTTTGGGCGCATCAGCCCGACCTGTGCGGCGCATGTTACCAGCGAGCTTGATGGTCGCATCGCCATGATCCTTGATGGCGGGCCGTGCACCCATGGCATCGAGTCCACCATCGTCCATGTGCTGCCGAACAGGCTTCAGATTCTGCGTCCCGGCCCCATCACAGAGGACGACCTTCGCGCTTTTGCACCGGTCTTTCACGGCCCATCCGGAATTGCCGCGCCCGGGGGCCTCAAGAGCCACTATGCACCGTGCACGAAGCTTGTCATCGAGCGGAGTCCCAAGCCAAAGGGAGCGAGGAATGGCCTGCTTTCTTGGTCCCACACAGGAGAGGGTTTTTTTCAGGCCGAATTTCTCAGCCGTAGTGGGGATCTTCGCGAGGCGGCCGCGAATCTATATGGGGCGATGCGTCGCCTCGACGAAGCCGGACTCGACCTCATCATCGCCGAGGCACTGCCGGAATCCGGGATCGGTGCCGCCATTATGGAACGCCTCCGCAAGGCCGCCGCATGATGAACGACGGTAAAAAGCTGAACACCCGCGCCAGCGGGGTCATCGCGGCGGCCGTCATGCTCAGCCGCGTCCTTGGCCTCGTGCGGGAGGTGCTTTTCAACGCCTTGTTCGGAACCGCCGCGATGGGACTTTTCCTCATCGCCTTCCGCCTTCCCAACCTCCTGCGCGACCTGTTTGCCGAGGGGGCGCTCTCGACCGCATTCATCACTGTCTTTTCGCAGAAACTCGAGAAAGAAGGCTCGGCTGCAGCGTGGGCACTGGCCTCCAAAATGTTGACGCTTGCCGCTGTCTTCATGAGTGCGGTGAGCCTGCTCGGCATCGTTTTTGCGGGCCCGCTGGTGAGCCTTCTTGCCCCCGGATTCGATCCGCGCGATGCGGCTTTTACGATCCTGCTCACACGGATCATGTATCCCTTCATCCTCTTAGTTTCGCTGGCGGCACTTGTGATGGGTATTTTGAATTCCCGCCAGATTTTTACCGCACCTGCGCTGGCCTCCAGTTTTTTCAACATAGGGTCCATCGCTGGAGGCGTGTGCTTCGGCTGGCTGATCGATCCGGCATTTGGCCCGAAGGCGCTCACCGGCTTGGCCATCGGAACGCTCATCGGCGGGTTCCTGCAATTCGCCATTCAAATCCCCAGCCTGCATCGAGCGGGATTGCGTTTCGTGCCGGACTTCCGCTGGAATGATTCCGGAATCAAACGAATCCTCACCCTCATGGTGCCATCGGTGATAGCCGCCAGTGCGGTGCAAGTGAATGTGTTGGTGAACTCCCGCTTCGCGTCCTACGAAGGGGCGGAGGCCGTGACTTGGCTGAACAGCGCCTTCCGGCTCATGCAGTTGCCCCTCGGGGTCTTCGGTGTCGCCGTGGCCACCATCACCCTTCCGGTGGTTTCCCGCATCGCGGCGGATGCCGACACAAGCCGCTTCGGCCCTACTCTTGGCCGGGCGATGCGGCTGGCCGTGTTTCTCACACTGCCCTCCGCAGTGGGCCTTTGGTTCCTTGCCGAACCCGTGATAAGCCTGATCTACGAGCATGGGCACTTCCTCAAAAGCGACACCCTGCAAACAGCCATGGCCCTCCAGTGCTACGCCATCGGCCTCGTCGCCTATTCCTGCATCAAAGTCCTTTCCCCGGCGTTTTATGCCATCAACCGCAAGTGGACTCCCATGCTCGTGAGCTTCGGCGCGGTCGGCTTGAACCTCCTGTTGAACTACCTGTTCATGTTCCAGCTGGGGCTTGGGCACAAGGGCCTGGCCCTCTCCACATCGATCTGCGCCACGCTGAACTTCGCCACCCTCTACCTCCTTATGCGCTCACCGGCAAAAAACCTGGAGAGCCGCAAATTCACAGGCACCCTGCTGCGCTGTGCCGCGGCGACCATCCCTCTCGCGCTCGCTTGCCATGCAGTGCTCGCCCACGGCCCCACCATTCTGCCCGGCGGCGGAATACTCACTCATATCGCGCTGGTTGCTTCGGCCATTGTCCTTGGCTCGGCAGCCTATCTTGCGAGCTGTCTGCTCCTGAGGGTGGATGAAACAACCGCCGCACTCGGAGTCATCCAGCGGAAATTGCTGAAAAAGAAGCGACCCTGAAAAAGTTGAAGCCCGTCGCAACGAGTGTCGCAACGGGCTTCTGTTCCCCCCAGAACGAGATCAAAGTAACACTGGCTTCAGGGGGTGCAAGAGTTTTTTTAAAAAATCTTTTGGGGGGTCGAGGGGGCGCAAGGGATCGAAAAAAGTGGCCCGTTGGTTTTGGTTTGGCGACATGATCGCTTGGTGTGCGGGTTGGAAAAAAGAGACCTCCCTGAAAAAGTTGAAGCCCGTCGCAACGAATGTCGCAACGGGCTTCTGTTCCCCCCAGAACGAGACCAAAGTAACACCGGCTTCGGGCGGTGCAAGAGTTTTTTTAGATTTTTTTTCGCCGATGAGGATGGGCCTGTCAGGCGGTCTGTAGGTCAGGTGTCCCGCCTGGCAATGAATGTGAGCTTCCGCTCGCAGGCGGAACAAACATGGGTATCAGTCGATGAAGCTGCAGATATACTCGCAGATTCCTTCGGTGACCGAGATGTCGAAGCCGGATTGGGCTGGCACTTCAAAGAAAGTGCCGCCTTGGAATGTGGCGGAGGCTTCGTGGCCGTCGAGGCGGACTTCGCAGGAGCCGGAGACGATTTCCATGCGCTCCGCCTTATCGGTGCCGAAGTGGAAGCTGCCGGGATAGATGAGCCCAAGGGTCTTCTTGGCGCCGTTGGCGAAGGCGATGGTGTGGCTTACGACTTTGCCATCAAAGTAAACATTGGCTTTGGTGATGGCGGTGACATTGGAAAATTCGGATGGGATCACGGACATAGGCCACCACTTTGGAGGTCGGGGCCTTCGCGCTCAAGATTTCTCACACGGCGGTGAATTTCATCGGATGGACTTAAGAAAAGCGGACCTATCGGGGGGTGCCTTCACCGCAAGGCCGCTGAGGATTTCATAGGCGGGGTGATTATCTTGCCCGACCCATCGCATCCATCCATACTCCAAATTGTTATGAATTCCGCAATATCGACCAACAACACACCGCCGGCATCCTCCGCAGTGACCCGGTGGGTGGAAGAAATCGCCGCCCTCACCCAGCCCGACGCCATCCATTGGTGCGATGGCTCGGAAGCCGAGGACCTCGCCATGCGGCGGGCCATCGTGGCCTCGGGCGCCGGCGTCTGGCTGAGCCCGGAACGGCGTCCGAACTCCCTGCTCGTCCGCAGCGACCAGCGGGATGTGGCCCGCGTGGAGGAGCGCACATTCATCTGCTCCCGCTCGAAAAAAGACGCCGGGCCGACGAACAACTGGGAGGCGCCGGAACAGATGAAGGCCCGCCTGCGGCCGCTCTACTCGGGCTGCATGCGGGGCCGCACAATGTATGTCATCCCCTTCAGCATGGGCCCGGTGGGCTCTCCCATCGCGCAATACGGCATCGAGATTTCCGACAGCCCCTATGTGGTCGCCAACATGCGGATCATGACCCGCGTGGATACGGCCGTGTATGGGGAAATCGAAAAATCCGGAGTCTTTGTGAAATGCCTGCACTCGGTGGGATGCCCGCTCGAATCCGGGGCGAAGGACGCCACTTGGCCATGCAACCCGGGGAACACCTACATAACCCACTTCCCCGAGGAGCGCCTGATCATGAGCTTCGGCTCAGGATACGGAGGCAATGCGCTGCTGGGAAAAAAATGCTTCGCCCTGCGCATCGCCTCGGCCATGGCGCGCGACGAGGGGTGGATGGCTGAGCACATGCTCGTGCTGGGCGTGAAATCGCCCGACGGACGGAAAACCTATGTCACGGCCGCATTCCCCAGCGCCTGCGGGAAGACGAACTTTGCCATGATGGTGCCCCCGCCGGACATGCGCGAGGAGGGCTGGGAAATCAGCTGCGTGGGCGACGACATCGCCTGGATCAAGCCCGGCGCTGATGGATACCTGCGCGCCATCAACCCCGAGGCGGGATTTTTCGGCGTCGCGCCGGGCACCTCGTATTCGAGCAATCCCATGGCGATGGACTCCATAACCCGCGACACCATTTTCACCAATGTCGCTCTCACCGATGACGGCGATGTGTGGTGGGAGGGCATGACGAAAGAACCGCCCGCGCACCTCATCGACTGGCTCGGCCGGGACTGGACTCCGGGGCAGGCCGACGCAAATGGCAAACCCGTTCTGAGCAGCCACCCAAACAGCCGCTTCACCGCCCCGGCGAGGAACTGCCCGCTCATCGACAGCGATTGGGAGAATCCAGCCGGCGTGCCCGTAAGCGCGATGATCTTCGGTGGGCGCCGCTCCACCACGATGCCACTCATTTTCCAGGCCTTCAACTGGGTCCACGGCGTTTATCTGGGAGCCACCATGGGGTCCGAAACCACCGCCGCCGCCGCCGGAGCCGTCGGTCAAGTGCGCCGCGACCCCATGGCCATGCTACCCTTCTGCGGCTACAGCATGGGCGACTACTTCACCCACTGGCTGGAGATGCGAAAACACATCAAGTATGTGCCCCGCATTTTCCATGTGAATTGGTTCCGCAAAGACTCCACCGGCAAATTCCTCTGGCCGGGCTTCGGGGAAAACACCCGCATCCTGCGTTGGATGGTGGAGCGCTGCCGCCTCGGCGCCCATGCGCTCGAAACCGCCATCGGCTGGCTGCCGGATTACTCGGACATCCACATGAAAGGCCTTGAGGACACGGTAACTCCCGAAATCTTCGCAGAGGCGCAAAAAATCGACACCTCCGAGTGGCATCGCGAACTCCTTTTGCAGGATGAACTTTTCATCAAGCTCTACAGTGAGCTTCCCAAAGAAATCATCTTCCAGCGCGAGCTTCTCATGGCCCGGCTGTAAGGCGGCAAGGCTCAGGGAGACAGGCGCGAAACCTGCCAAGCGGCGTCCGCGCGCGTGTAGAGGAACCGATCGTGCAAACGGTCGGCGCCACCCTGCCAAAACTCGATCGTGCGAGGCACCAGGCGGTAGCCGCCCCAGCCTTCGGGTTTCGGCACATGGCCGTCGGCGAATTGTTTTTTCAAGTCCTCAAAACGGGAAACCAGCACCTCGCGAGAGGGGATGACCGAACTCTGCTCGGAGACCCACGCGCCGATGCGGCTGCCAGAGGGGCGGCTCAGAAAATACTCGAGCGATTCGGCTTCCGAGATCTTCTCGATGGCGCCAGCGACCTCGACCTGACGCTCCAGCGTGATCCAGGGAAACAACAGGGCGGCATTTGGATTCTCACCCATTTGTCGCGCCTTGCGGCTGCCGTAGTTCGTGAAAAAAACAAAGCCGCGCGCGTCGATCCCCTTCAGCAGCACCGTGCGGCAGGAAACGAGGCCGGCGGCATCCGCCGTGCCCAGCGTCATAGCATTTGGCTCGAGAATCCCGGCCGCCAGGGCGTCGTCAAACCACGCGCTGAACTGCGCGAGAGGATCGACACTCAGTGAGGATTCCTCGAGCGGCTCGCGCCGGTAATCGCGGCGAAGTTGGTGGATTTCAGGGACGGATGCCATGGTGGCATCGTGGGCTTTTGAGCGGAATTTGCACAGAATTTTCAGGCGAGCCCCGATTGCTGCATTTCGTTCGTGCATGGACGGCTGGTGGGGAGTCTATTGGAGGTATGTCAGACATGATTCTACCCGATCTGCAGGCCTGCGTGCTGTGCGAGGATGTGCGCCAAGAAGCCAGTGGGCAGCAGACGCTCGTCGGCATCATTGGCATGATTCCCGCCCCGATGCTTCCGATTGGATTTTTCAAGCTCTGCCTCTGGACGCGCTGGTGCGGCGGCATAGGGAGGTTCATTCAGCAGTCGTCGATTCTGACACCTGACGAGGAAAATCCCATCGCTGAAAGCGAGGTGGAGTTCCACCTCCCCGCTCTCGACGCCCATGCCACAAATGTCCATGTCTTCGGCGGGCTGCAAATCCCTTCGCCCGGCGTCTACACGGTGGAGGTCAAAATCGACGGCGAGCTTCGTCTTCGTTTTCCCCTCCCGGTGGTGCAGGTGCAGGCCCTGCCAGAAAGCTGAGGGGGCGGTTTTTAAGCGCAGGCCACCAAGTCGGGCAATGCCGCGCGGTAGTCGGGGTGGATCGGGCTCCAGCCAGTGGCGCACAACCGCGCATTGCTGATGCGTTTATTCGTCCAACCGCGCTTGCGGTTCATGTCGGCCGGTCCCTCGGGGGGAAGTGGGCGGTTCAAAAAGTCGGCAATCCATCCATAGATCATCCTTTGGCTGGTTGGCGTGTCGTCGCACACATTGTAAATGCCGGAAGCCGCTTCATCCTGTGCCAGCCGGAGCAAAGCCCGGGCGCCGTCGTCGCGGTGGATTTGGTTGATCCAGCGGTTGCCGCCGGCTTCGAGGAGCGCGGAGCCATCCAGAAATTTTTTCAACAAGACCGAGCGTCCGGGTCCGTAGATTCCCGCCAGCCTTGCCACGAGGCCGCCTGCCTCGAGGGCGATTTTTTCTGCTTCGAGCAGAACCTGACCGGTCTCGCGATCCGGCTCGGCGGGGGATTCCTCGGTGACCCAGCCCCCATCAACCTGCGAGTAAACCGATGTGCTGCCGGTGAAGATGAGACGCTTCGGAGAAAAGGCGTCGCGGAGGTGCAGCAAGCCATCCCGATACACCGCGCGGTAGGCATCCGCCCCGCCGCGTCCCGAGCTGGCGCAGTGCACGACCACATCCGGCCGCTTCCACCCTGCGGGAACCGTGAGGGGTTTTGAGATGTCGGCGACGGCCACAGGGAATGGCTGCCCGGCGAGTCGGGATGCGGATTCTGGCGTGGCACAGAGTCCGAGCAGGCGCCATCCTGCCTCCAAAAAGAGACCGGCTGTGGCTTCCCCAAGGAAACCACAGCCGGCGATAACGATCTGACCACGGTCCAACTGTTAGGACGCGGGGTTGAAGTTAAATCGGATTTTCAACTTGGCGCGCTTGGCGTTGTTTTTCGCTTTGCGGCGCGTGCGCTGGACGGGAGTTTCAAAAGCGCGTAGACGACGCACTTCATCCATCAAGCCCTCCGCATCGATTTTCCCTTTCAAACGCTTCAGGGCTCTATCGATTGGCTCGCCTTTTCGAACAATTATTTCCGGCATAAATTCACCTACTTTCTAAAGATTTCTTGGAGGTGCAGGCTATGCAATGCTCCCAAGAGCGTCAAGATGTCGTTTTTTTGAGCAAAAAACTCATGCCTTGCCGAGCGATGCCCCTTGAGGTCACACTCTGCCCCTTTATGAGTCGCCACGATAACCGCCAACCCCACGAAATCCGTCCCGTCACTTTTGAAAAAGGCATCGCCCCGCATGCCCAAGGCTCGGTGCTCGTTTCCTTCGGCAATACGAAGGTCATCTGCGCCGCAACGATCGAGGAGAGCGTGCCACGGTGGATGAAGGAACAGAACAAATCCGGCGGCTGGATCACGGCGGAATATTCCATGCTCCCCTACTCCACTCTCACCCGCAAGCAGCGCGACTCCTCGCGCGGGCGTGTGGACGGACGCAGCACGGAGATTCAGCGCCTCATCGGGCGTTCGCTCCGCGCCGTGGTGGACCTCGAAAAACTCGGCCAGCGCACCTTGTGGGTGGATTGCGATGTGCTGCAAGCGGATGGCGGCACGCGCACGGCCGCGATCACCGGCGCCTCGGTGGCCGTGGAACTCGCCGGGCAATGGCTTGTCCAGCAAGGGAAAATCAAAGAACTCCCCATAAAAAACCGTGTCGCGGCCGTGAGTGTCGGCATCGTGAGCGGCGAGGTGCTGGTGGATCTGGACTACATCGAAGACCGTGATGCCAGCGTGGATATGAATGTGGTCATGACCGATAAACTCGACTTCGTGGAACTCCAAGGCAGCGGCGAGGAAAATGTCTTCAGCCCGGCCCAACTGGATCAAATGGTAGCCGCCGCGCGCGGGGCGATCATGCGGCTGCTGACGATTCAAAAAACGGCGACTGCGGCCTGAGTGATTTGCGTGATTGTGTTCTCTAAAAGTGGGTTATTTAACCACGGAGAGCACGGAGGGGGCAGGGGTTAGTTTTTGCCCTTGGGCGGGTCAATTTTCCAGAAATTCTTGGATTTTTGGGGTGTAGAGGTCGGGGTCTATTAGGAAGGAATCGTGGCCTTTACGCGAGTGGACGGCAATTTTTTCGACTTTGGCTCCGGCGGATGTGAGGCTTTGGAAGAGGAGGTCTTGTTCCTCGGGGTAAAAACAGACATCGGAGTCGATGCTGAAGAGGACGACCGGCAGGGCGGCCAGGCGTGCGAGCGCTTGCGGGATCGTTTTTGTCCCTGCGGAGGCGGCGAGGCCGAAGTGCTGCCAAGCCTGCATGATGAGCAGGTAGGTGTTGGCATCAAAGCGTTCAGGGAATTTTTTTCCTTGGTGCAACATGTAGGATTCAAACGGGCTGCTGAGGATGTAGTTGCCGACATGCTCGCTGGGAATGACAACTTCCTGGCGCGAGCGCTCGGCAAGGGCTTCGAGGCTGATGAAGGTCTTGTGGGCGATCATGCGCGCGAGTTGAAGCCCTTTCAACGGGCCTTTGCCGGGGTAGTAGTTGCCTCCCTGGAAATCGGGATCGCTTTCGATGGCGGTGATTTGCTCGAAGTTCAGAATCCGCTGGAGAGGGGTCACAGAAAGGCCCGTGGCAAGGAGCACAAGGCGGGACGCGCTGCCGGGGTGTCGTGTCGCAAGGCTGAGGGCCAACAAGCCGCCGATGGAGGCCCCTGCGGCGGCGTGCAGCTTGCCGATGCCGAGGTGCTGGAGGAGAAGAAGCTGGCTCTCAACGATGTCGCTGAATTCGATTATCGGAAATTCTGAGCCGTAGGGCTTGCCGGTGGCGGGATTTGTGGATGCCGGCCCGGTGGAGCCGTAGCAACCGCCGAGAAAGTTCGCACAGATGATGTAGTGATTCCGCGTGTCAAAGGCCTTGCCTGGCCCGATGAAGCCATCCCACCAACCGGTCTGGCATTCCTCGTTCCACTGAACTCCAAGGCCGGGCACGCTTTTGTTGATTCCGGCGGCATGCTGGCTGCCGGTTTTCGCATGGAAGACGAGGATGGCGTTCGAGCGGTCCGCATTCAATTCGCCCCAAGTCTCGTAGGCCAGGGTGAATTCGGGCAGTGATTTCCCGCAACACAGGGACAGCGGTTTTTTGTGGTGAAAAAACCGTGTCTCCGCGATGTCGGGCGGCTCAGTTTTTGAGAGCCTGGTCAAGGTCGGCAAGGATGTCGTCGATGTGCTCGATGCCCACGGAGAGACGGACGAGTTCGGGGGTGATGCCGCCCGCAGCTTGTTGCTCGGCAGTGAGCTGGGAATGCGTGGTGGTGGCGGGGTGGATGGCCAGGCTCTTGGCGTCGCCGACATTGGCGAGGTGCGAGAAGAGCTTGAGGCTTTCGATGAACTTGCTGCCCGCCGCCTTGCCGCCTTTGATGCCGAAGACGACCATCGAACCGCCCTTGCCGCGCAGGTATTTTTGATTGAGCGCCTCGTTGGGATCGCCGGGCAAGCCGGGGAATCGAACCCACTCGACACTCGGATGACTGGAGAGGTGCTTGGCAACGGCGAGCGCATTCTCACAATGGCGCTCCATGCGCAGCGGGAGCGTCTCGATGCCTTGAAGGAACATCCACGCATTGTCCGGCGATATGCAGGCGCCCAAATTGCGAAGCGGAATCACGCGCATTCTCAGAATGAAGGCGAGAGGCGTGAGAGGGCCGAGATCGTAGGCCCAACGCAGACCATGGTAGCTCGGGTCGGGCTCGGTAAGGAGGGGGAATTTTTCCGACTGCCAATTGAATTTGCCGGAGTCCACCACGATGCCACCGATCGCCGTGCCATGGCCACCCATCCACTTGGTGAGCGAGTGCACAACAATATCGGCGCCGAAATCGAGCGGGCGCTCGAGATAGGGTGTGCTGAATGTCGAGTCCACCACGAGTGGAAGTCCATGGCTGTGCGCGATGGCCGCGATCGCTTCGATATCGGCCACATCCAGCCCGGGATTGCTCACGGTCTCGCAGAAAAGGAGCTTTGTTTTGGGAGTAATGGCCTTGGCGAAATTTTGAGGATTCTTGGGATCGACAAAATGCGTCTTGATGCCGAACCGGGGGAGGATGTCGTTGAACTGGGTGAATGTGCCGCCGTAGAGATTGTTGGCCGAAACGATTTCATCCCCTGCGGCGCAGAGATTGATCACGCAGTAGAAAACTGCGCTGGTTCCGGAGGCCACGGCCAGAGCAGCGGCCCCGCCTTCCAACTCGGCCACGCGCTTCTCGAGAACATCGTGCGTGGGGTTCATGAGTCGCGTGTAGATGTTCCCAAGCTCCTTCAAACCGAAAAGGTTTGCGGCATGCTCGGTGTTGCGGAAGACAAACGAGCTGGTGCGGTGAATGGGAACGGCTCTGGAGAGGGTGACGGGATCCGGCGCGGCGCCTCCGTGGAGACAGATGGTTTCGAGTTTCATATGAGTTGAGTGGGGAGGGACATCTTTATTGAATGGGTTGTGGAAGCGCAAGCCCGCGGGGAGTGTGGGATCGCGTCATAGGCGGCAAGCGGCATCGATCTCCGAGAATTCCTCGGGCGAGAAACCAGAGCCTGACAAGGCAGCGACATTTTCTTGGATTTGGGCGAGGCGGCTGGCTCCGATAAGGACAGAGGTGATGGAGGGGCGGGCGAGCACCCAGGCGAGGGAAAGCTGCGCGAGGGTTTGTCCCCTCCTGCGGGCAATGGCCTCAAGCGCACGAACGCGCCGCAAGGTTTCCTCGGTGATGTGGTCCGGCTTGAGAAATCCATGAGGCTTGCTGGCCCGCGAGCCCTCCTCGATGCCTCCGAGGTATCTGCCGGCGAGAATCCCTTGCGCAAGCGGACAGAACGCAATGCAGCCCGCACCGACATCACACAAAACCTCGGCGAGTCCATTTTCCACCGAGCGGTTGAGCAGGTTGTAGGATGGCTGGTGGATCAAAAGCGGAACGCCGGCGGATGCGAGTAGCTCGGCGGCCCGACGGGTCAGGTCGGCGGGGTATTTTGAGACTCCGGCATAGAGCGCCTTGCCGGAACGCACGGCCTGCACCAATGCGCCGATGGTCTCCTCCAGCGGCGTCTCGGCATCCGGCCGGTGGCTGTAAAAGACATCCACATAATCGAGGCCGAGGCGCTTGAGGCTTTGGTCGAGGCTGGCAAGCAGGGATTTCCTGGAGCCCCATTCCCCATAAGGGCCCGGCCACATGAGGTGCCCGGCCTTGGTGGACACAAGCAATTCGTCGCGGTGTGCCTGCAGATCGTTTTTTAAGATTCTGCCGAATATCTCCTCCGCACTTCCGGGCACAGGCCCGTAATTGTTGGCGAGGTCAAAGTGGGTGATGCCGAGATCGAACGAGCCGAGAATCATTTCCCGGGCGTTTTCAAACACATCCATGCTTCCGAAGTTATGCCAAAGACCGAGCGAGATGGCGGGCAGCATGAGCCCACTGCGGCCGCAGCGGCGGTATTGCATCGAGTCGTAGCGCTTGGGGGATGGTGTGTGTGACATAAAGATTAAACGGCCTTCTCAAAGAGCCCCCACTCGCGGTCGGGCAGGCCGCCAACGATCTGGCAGACCTCAATGATTTCCGCGTTGGTGTCCTCGAGCCAGCCGAGTGTGGCGTAGGTGTAGTGTTTTTTGGCCTCGCAAAATTGCTCGTAGACGAGCCAGGCGTGGAGACCGCGATCGCGGAATTCGGGAACAACACCCAGCACGGTCTGGCGGCAGGCTTTGATCTTCCGGGTTTTCATGAGAAGAAAAATATGTGGGAGGCGGAGCCAGTGGGGGGTGTTTTTGACGGCAGCGAGAATCTCGTTGAAGTTCGGCAGGGTGATCGCGACGCCCGCATCGCGGCCTTGGGACTCGCCAATCAGGAGCAGGCGCGGATCGGCAATGGCGCGGATTTCCTCCGCCGAGTCGAGAAGATCCTCCATGGCGATGGGAACGAATCCCCAATTCCTCTCCAGCGTGGCATTGTAAACTTCGCGAACGATTTTGAGCTCCTCATCGAGGCGTTTGAGCTGAAAGGGGCGCGTCGTGAGGTTGGCCCGCTTCTTGAGACGCTCAACAATCCGCAAAAACCGTTCCGGAGGATCCTGAAGGTTCAGTGGAAGGCTCAAAACATAGAGAGTGCGGACTTTTTTAAAACCCAGTCCCTCGAGCAGGGCGGCGTAGTAGGAGGGATTCCATGGCAAGCCGATAACGGGTTGTTTTTCAAAGCCGTTGAGCAGAATTCCACAGTCGTCGTTGATGCTGGGATTGTAGGGTCCTCGAATGGCTTCGAGTCCGGCCTTGCTCAGAACTTCGGCCGCTTTCGCAAGGAGCGCCTCGGCCACCGCGGGATCGTTCACGCAGTCGAAAAAACCGAAGAAACCTGTCTTGTCCTTGTGGTAGTCGTTGTGGGAGCGGTTGACGATGGCTGCGATGCGTCCGACCGGTCGGCCATCGCGCTGGGCAATGAAGGCCGTGATCGCGCCGTGGCGACGATGAAAGGTGGAGTCCGGCGCGAGAAACTTCGCGACGCTACCGGGAAACGGCGGCACGAAGGCCGGATCCGTTTTGTGAATGCTCTCCGCCGTTCTCTCGAACTGCCTCATCTGCGCCGGGGACCGGCAGACGGAAATCGAAAATGTTTTTACGGCGTCCTGGGTTGGCATAGGCAGGGTCATCAAAAGTTCCCAACTCGCGGGCGAGTTTTTCAAAAATCTCCAGCACGCGATCGAGGTCATCGTCGGTGTGGGTGGCCATGAAGCTGGTGCGAACAATGGCCTCACCGTAGCGCACAGCTGGGTAGATAGCTGGAGTGGCGAAGATGCCCTCCTCGAAGAGCCGCTGGGTAAAAATAAACGCCTTCGCCTCGCTGCCGATGAGGATCGGAACAATGGGCGTCTTGGTTTCGCCAATATTGAATCCGATGCGCCTGAAGCCTTCGTGCATCTTGCGGGTGTTGCGCCAGAGTTGGTCAATGCGCCACTGCTCCTCCTGCATGAGCTCGAGAGCTTTTTTCACCGCGCCGACGATGGCGGGCGCGAGGGCGGCCGTGAAAATGAGACATCGGGCGCGGTGCTTGAGATACTCCACCATCTGGGCATTGCCGGCGATGAAGCCACCCATGGAGCCGAGGGATTTTGAAAAAGTGCCCATTGTGATGTCCACTTGGTCTTGCATGCCGAAGTGATCCACCGTGCCACGACCTTGCTGGCCCAGAACACCGAGCGAGTGGGCCTCGTCGACATACACAAAAGCCCCATGGCGTTTGGCCGTGGGAATGATTTCGGGGAGATTGGCAATATCGCCGGACATACTGAAGACGCCGTCGAGGATCACCAGGCGTCCCGCCTCTTCGGGCACGCGCTTGAGGCGATTATCCAGAGAGGTGGCTGAATTGTGGCGGAACGGAACAAGCCTTGCGGGCGCGAATTGGCATCCATCAATAATACTCGCGTGGTTCTCGCGGTCGCAGAGGATGGAATCCCCCTCTTCGGTGAGCGCGATGAGGGCGCCTTGGTTGGCAAAAAAACCTGTGGAGAACAAAATGGAGTCCTCACAACCAAGAAAATCCGCGATGGCCGCTTCGAGCTCGACATGGAGCTTGATCGTGCCGTTGAGCAGGCGCGAACCGGTGCATCCAGCCCCGTAGCAGCGCGTGGCTTCACAAGCGGCCTCGACAACACGAGGATCTTGCGCGAGGCCGAGGTAGTTATTCGACCCGATCATGATTTTGCGCTCGCCCTCGCAGATCACATAGTTGCCGTGTGGCTCCTCGATCGAACGGAAATACGGATAGAACCCTTGGGCGCGCGCATCGGCGCTGTCCCTATATTCCCTGCATTTTTGGAAGAGGTCTCTTGGTCCGTTGGCCATCAGATTAGTAGGAAAGATTTGCACCTGCGCAAGAGAAGTAAATCATTTTTCGAGCTTCTTGGGTTGGGTGTTGCCTTTGGTTCCTATATACGCCCACGACCGATCAAACGGTGCAGAAATCCTGCAGCCCTCACTCGAGGGGATAGCTGCGACCGGGTTCTGGAATGATCACCTCCGCGTTGGGGAGTTCCCGGAAGAGCGACAATTGAAACCAATCGAGCGCGGGGCGGTCGCCGTGGACGAGCACGATTTTGGAGGGGCGGAGAAGCGTGGCGTAGTTGCGAAGGTTCTCCCGGTTTGTGTGCGCGCTGAAGCTAAACTCGCGCACATCGCACTTGAGCGGAATGGGCGGATGATCTTTGTCGAGGACGATCTCGGTTCCCGGAGCAGCCTGACGAATGCGGGCAGAAGGGGAAGCCGGGTCGGAATAGCCCACGAAAAACAAGTGCTGGGACGGGTCGCCGAGAATCTTGCGGGCGAAAATATTGGAAAGCGTGTGCTCGGTCATCATGCCGCTGGAGAGGGCATAGATCGCGCGCTTGCGGGGTTGGACGCTTTGGATTTCCCGTCCTGAGAGGACATAGGGAGCCATCTCCTGAAGCAATTGCAGCTCGGGGTAATTCCGCACAGAGGTCGCCGCCATAGCGTCATAAACGGTGGTCACTTTCACGCTGAGGCCGCCGATGTAGATCGGGATATTGCCGATTTCGCCGCGCAAGCGCATCTGCCAGAGTAGTGCCAGAACCTCCTGCGTCTTGCCGAGCGCGAAGACGGGAAGCGTCACCGTGCCACCTCCCGCGATGGCCTCGCAGACGGCCTTGGAGAAACGCTCCTCCTCGTTAGCCCGTGAAAAGCCCACGGGTGTGGGAGAGTCGCCCCGGGTGGTTTCCATGAGCAAATAGTCGACACCCTCCTCGGGGAAATCTGCCCCTTTCATGATCGTCTGGTTCTCGAAATTCACATCGCCCGTGTAGAAAAACGATTTCCCTGCATGACGAATGAGAACGCCCACCGAGCCGAGAATGTGGCCTGCGTGGTAGAACTCGAAGGTCACATCGTTGTCGTTGTCGCTCAATTCGCCGGCGAGATTCCGTCGTTCGCGAAGGCGGCAACGCACCCAGGCCTGCTGGCAGAGATCCACACCACGGTGGGTGTAGAGGGGATACTCCATGAGCTTCAATTCCTCGCGCTGGCGCGTCATGACATTCACGGAATTGTGGAGCATGATGTCGGCGATGGCGGCGGTGCCCTCGGTCATGAAAACCGCGCACTGCGGCTCCCGGCGGGTCAGGACGGGTAGCGAGCCGACATGGTCCTGATGCGCATGGGTGACAATGATCGCGTCCACTATTCCCTGTGGGATGGATGCCAGATTCGGAGTGGCACCGAGGCCGTCGATCTTCGGATCGGCACCGGCGTCGAGTATGATATTTTTACCCCCGACCCGCAGCCAATAACAATTCGAGGCGATTCCCAAGTAACGGGTCAGATTAACAAATTCCATGAGCGGCCAAGGTGCGAGAGGAAGACCAGTTCCTCAATGTTAAAATCTGGAAAACTGAGAAAGAACCCGCTTGTCGAAATGCGCCGAGGGTTTTTTCGAGATAGGAAAACACCTCGGCGGACTTGTGTGTCCGCCGAGGTGTTTTTTTGATTCCGGACTGTTTTTAGTAGCGGTAGTGCTCGGGCTTGTAAGGGCCTTCGGACGGCACGCCGAGGTATTCGGCTTGGCTCTTGGTGAGCTTGGTGAGGATGACGCCGATTTTATCGAGGTGCACGCGGGCGACTTCCTCATCGAGTTTCTTGGGCAGGCGATAGACGGTGTTTTTGTATTTGTCCTTGTTCTGCCAGAGGTCGATTTGGGCGAGCGTCTGGTTGGTGAAGGAAGTGGACATCACGAAGCTCGGATGGCCTGTGGCGCAACCGAGGTTCACGAGGCGGCCGTCGGCAAGCATGTAGATGCTCTTCTTGCCGCCGGGCAAGTAGTAGCGGTCGTATTGCGGCTTGATGGTCTCGCAGCGGATGCCTTTGTGTTTTTTGAGCTGCTCGACTTGGATTTCGTTGTCGAAGTGGCCGATGTTGCAGACGATCGCTTGGTCTTTCATCGCGAGCATGTGCTGGAGCGTGATGATGTCTTTGTTGCCGGTGGTGGTGACATAGATGTCGCCGATGCCGAGCGTGCTCTCAATGGTGTTCACTTCGAAGCCTTCCATGGCGGCCTGAAGGGCGTTGATGGGGTCGATTTCGGTGACAACCACGCGGGCGCCGTAAGCGCGGAGCGAGTGGGCGCTGCCTTTGCCGACATCGCCATAGCCACACACGACGGCAACTTTACCGGCGATCATGACATCGGTCGCGCGCTTGAGACCGTCGGCGAGGGACTCGCGGCAGCCGTAGAGGTTGTCAAATTTGGACTTGGTGACCGAGTCGTTCACATTGATGGCTGGAACGAGGAGTTTGCCTACCTCGGCGAGTTGGTAGAGGCGATGGACGCCGGTTGTAGTTTCCTCGGAGACACCTTTCCAAGCCTTTGCCACCTTGGTCCAATAGCCGGGGCGCTCCTCGGCGATGCGGCGCAGGAGCGACTTCACTACGGAGACTTCATGGTTTTCGGCGGGCTGGTAGGCCCACTTATCGCCTTTTTCGAGTTCGGCGCCTTTGTGGATGAGGAGGGTGACATCGCCGCCGTCATCGACAACGAGTTGCGGGCCGAGGTTGCCAGGGAAGGTGATAGCCTTGAGGGTGAGTTCCCAATATTCTTCGAGGGTCTCGCCTTTCCAGGCAAAAACTGGCGTGCCGGTCTCCGCGATGGCTGCGGCGGCGTGGTCCTGAGTCGAAAAAATGTTGCAGCTGGCCCAACGGACATCGGCGCCGAGGTCAACCATCGTCTCGATGAGAACCGCTGTCTGGATCGTCATGTGGAGCGATCCGGTCACGCGAACGCCTTTGAGGGGCTTTTGCTTGGAGTATTTCTTGCGGATAGCCATGAGGCCTGGCATCTCGTGCTCGGCAACATTGATTTCCTTGCGTCCCCAGTCGGCCAGCGTGATGTCGGAAACGATGTAATCCGCGCCCTTCGGGGTGGCAGCGGCATATTTTGCGAGGTTGGCCGTCGCGGCAGTGAGTTCGGCAAGAACGGCAGCGGCGGTGTTTTTTGATTTAGAAGCGGATTTGGTAGCCATAAGAGTTTTAAGTTTTAAGAATTAAGTTTTAAGTGGTTTTGGTTCGGGTGTTGTTGGGCTTGGGTGCGGTTTTTGTTGTTTTGGTGATGGATTTGCGAAGGCCTTCAATCATTGCGGAGATTTCTTTGGATTCCGCGATGAGGGATTTGGACTTTTGGGATTCGAGGCATTTGAGTTTGGCTGCGATGTAGAGTTGGGTTCGGAGCTCGCCGCAGGAGCCTTTTGCTATTTTCAGGAATTGGGAAAATTCCTTCACTCCTCCGCGTTCGGCTCCCTCAGCAATGTTCGAGGGAATCGACAAGGCCGAGCGCTCGATTTGGTTCTTCAAATTGATGAAGTCGCATGACCTGAACTGCTCAAAAATCTCAACAGCCACGCGGCAAGCGCGCTGCCAGACTTCAAGATCTTCAAACGATTTATAAGCCATGTGAAGTTTTAGAATCAGGAGGAGTCCTGAAGTCGTCTAAATCAAGCCTTGCGCGGGAGCGCCAACTTAAAACTTAATTCTTAAAACTTAAGACTCCACCTATCTTTAGCGCGCCGCTTTTTTCAAAGCCACCGCCTTGTCGGTCTTCTCCCAGGTGATTTCTTTGTCTTCCTTGCCGAAGTGACCGTAGTTGGTGGTCTTGCTGTAGATCGGGCGGAGGAGGTTGAGTTGGGTGACGATGTCGGCGGGTTTGAAGGAGAAGACGGTTTTGACGGCTTTCTCGATGTTTTCCTCGTTCACTTTGTGTGTGCCGAAGGTGTCGATATGGATGCTGACGGGTTGTGGGTGTCCGATGGCGTAGGCGAATTGGACTTCACAACGGTCGGCGAGACCGGCAGCGACGACATTTTTCGCCACGTAGCGGCCCATGTAGGCGGCGCTGCGGTCGACTTTGGATGGATCTTTTCCTGAAAAAGCGCCTCCGCCGTGACGGCCCATGCCGCCGTAGGTGTCCACGATGATTTTACGGCCGGTGAGCCCGGAATCACCTTGAGGTCCGCCAATGACGAAGCGGCCTGTTGGATTGATGAGAAATTCGGTGGATGCGTCGAGGAAGTCCTTCGGAATCACTTTGCGAATGATATTTGCGATGAGAAATTTGCGGATCTCTTCGGTTTCAACATCTTCGGTGTGCTGGGTCGAAATCACGACATTGGTCACGCGCACGGGCTTGCCGTCTTGGTAGAGAACGGAGACTTGGCTCTTCGCGTCGGGGCGGAGCCATTTCACCTTGCCGGCTTTGCGGATGGCGGTGAGCTCTCGGCCGAGGCGGTGGGCAAACATGATCGGAGCGGGCATGAGCTCCGGAGTCTCGTTGCAGGCATATCCAAACATGAGGCCTTGGTCTCCCGCGCCCTGTTCAGCAGTGGCTTTGCCCTTGGCTTTCTTGGAGTCCACGCCTTGCGCGATGTCTGCGCTCTGGGCGGTGAGGAGGTTGGAAATGAAGACACGGTCAGCGTGGAAGACATCGTCGTTGTTGGTGTAGCCGATACCGCGAATGGCCTCGCGAACGATCGAGCCAACATTCAAAACGGAGTCAAGGGCAGCGCCTTTGATTTTTGGGATGGTGATCTCACCACCTACGACGACAGTATTGCTTTTCACGAAGGTCTCACAGGCAACACGGCTGGTTTTGTCGATCGTGAGGCAGGCGTCGAGGATGGCGTCGGAAATGGTGTCGCAGACTTTATCTGGATGGCCTTCGCCAACGGATTCGGATGAAAAGATGTAACGGCGTGACATGGGATTATTTGGGTTTGGGTTGATGTTGAGCTTTACGTATCTTCGCATCGGAATATATTGATATGTTCAATGGCGTCAATCCTGAAATATCTCCGTGTTTTGTCGGACCCGATCCGGTTGCGACTGCTGCTATTGTTGATGGAAGAAGAACTCACGGTGGCGGAGCTTCAGGAAATCCTTGGCCTAGCGCAGTCGCGTATCTCGACGAGCTTGGCGCAACTCAAGCGCGAGGAGTTGGCGAAGGATCGCCGTGTTGGAAAAAACATTTTCTACTCGGTGGGGGAGGACTTGGGAGAAGCCACCCTAGCCATCCTGGAAGCGGCACGGGCGGAACTCAAGGAGGCGGCGACGGACAAAGCGCACCTCGCTTTCACCCTCAAAAAACGCAAGGACCGGGCGGCGGAATATTTCAACAAGCTGGCAGGAAAATTTGGTCGCGCCTATGTGCCCGGTCGCTCGTGGGAGGCTCTCTCGCACGGACTCCTGCGCCTGCTGCCGCCGATGATCATCGCCGACCTCGGTGCCGGCGAGGGAACACTCTCGCAACTGCTGGCACGGACATCGAAGAAGGTCATCGCTATTGATAATTCCGAGAAGATGGTTGAGTTCGGCGCGGCGCTTGCGAAGGAACATGGTTTTTCCAACCTCGAATATCGGCTTGGCGACATCGAGGATCCGCCGATCGATACGAACTCGGTGGATGTGGCGCTCTTCAGCCAGGCGTTGCATCATGCCGCCGTTCCCCAGCGCGCCATGGATGCGGCCCATCGGATTCTCAAACCCGGCGGGCGCGTGTTGATTCTCGATTTACTGAGCCACACCCACGAGCAAGCCCGGGAGCTTTACGGACACGTCTGGCTGGGATTTTCTGAAATTGAACTTCATCGCCTGATGAAAAAAGCCGGGTTCTCCAAGATCGAATCCTCCGTGGTTTCGCGCGAGACGGAAGCCCCATTTTTCCAAACCGTGCTCGCAGCAGGCACCAAATGAGCCAATGCGATGGTTCGAGGACTTTTTTATCCTCGCCAACCCTTCGAGCACACGCGTAGAAGAAAGGCAATCTCTCCTTAAAATTATGAAGACAAAAAAATCCGCCGCCGTAAAAATCACCGCTACGCCTGAACGGGGTAGAGTCATGAACGGCGCAGAGATTCTTGTGGAGTGCCTCGAGCGCGAGGGCGTGGAGGTTATTTTTGCTTACCCCGGCGGTTGTTCTATGCCGATTCACCAGGCTCTGACTAAAACCAAAAAAATCCGCACCATCCTCCCTCGCCATGAACAGGGTGGTGTTTTTGCCGCTGAGGGCTATGCCCGCGTCACCGGCAAGGTGGGAGTGTGCATGGCCACATCAGGACCAGGAGCGACAAACCTCGTTACTGGCATCGCGGACGCCTTCATGGACTCGGTTCCGCTTGTCGCGATCACCGGCCAGGTGCCTCAAGAGATGATCGGACGGGGAGCCTTTCAAGAAACAGATGTTTTTGGAATGACCCTTCCGATGGTGAAGCACAGTTATCTGGTGTGGGATGTGAACGAGCTTCCGCGCATCGTGAAAGAAGCCTTCCATATCGCCTCCACAGGCCGTCCAGGTCCTGTTCTCATCGACATTCCGAAGAACATCCAAAATCTCACCACGCAGCCTATTTTTCCAAAAACCATCAACCTGCGCGGCTACAAGCCAGAGCGCAAAGCGGATGATGTCGCGCTGAACGAACTCATGGGAATGCTCGGAGAGGCAAAAGCTCCGATGATCTACTGCGGCGGCGGAGTGATCTCCGGCGAGGCTTCGGCCGAGCTGCTTGAGTTTGCCGAGCGCAGCCAGATTCCCGTGGCCACCACGCTCATGGGCATCGGTGGATTTCCCGAAACCCACAAGCTCTCCCTCAAATGGCTCGGCATGCACGGCACCGTCTATGCAAATAATGCCGTCAATGAAGCCGACCTTCTCCTCGCGATCGGCGTGCGCTTTGACGACCGAGTCACAGGCAAAGTCGAAAAATTCTGCGAGCACGGCAAGATCGTCCACATCGACATCGACAATTCGGAGATCAACAAAAACAAGACCGTCTGCCTGCCGATTCTGAGCGACCTCAAATACGCCCTCACCCGCCTTAACAAACTTCTCGACCAGGCCGGTTGCAAGCGCACGGCGAAGAATTTCTCACGCTACCCAGCTTGGTATAAGCAGATAGAGGAGTGGAAAAAGAAATATCCCCTGTCATTCAAGGATACCGAGGACGCCATCCAACCACAGCACGTCATTAAGCTTCTTTGCGAAATGACGAAAGGCGAGGCCATCATCACGACCGGCGTCGGCCAGCACCAGATGTGGGCTGCACAATTTTACGACTTTGATTCCCCACGCCGCCTCGTAACCTCCGCAGGTCTCGGATCCATGGGCTTCGGTTACCCATCAGCCATGGGAGCCAAGGTCGGAATGCCGGATAGGCAAGTCATAGACATCGACGGGGACGGTTCCTTTCTCATGAATGTCCAAGAGCTCGCCACAGCGCACATCGAGGGTATTGCGGCCAAAGCCATCATCCTGAACAACCAACATCTCGGCATGGTCATGCAATGGGAGGACCGCTTCCATGGCGGCAATCGTGGACACACCTTCCTTGGTGACCCACGCGATCTTGAGCGTATTTATCCAGACTATGTCAATATTGCTCAGGGCTTTGGTGTCACGTGTGAGAGGGTGATCCACAAGAAAGACCTCCCGGCCGCAATGAAGCGTATGCTCGATTCAAAGGAAGTCTACCTTCTTGATGTTATGACTCCTTACACCGAGCATGTCTTGCCCATGATCCCATCCGGGAAGACTTACAAAGACATCATCACGGAGTAAGAAAAACCATCTCATCCCAAAGAGGAGAGATTTCCGGCAGGACAGCGGTTTGGCATTGTCCCTGATTAGTTGAGTTCATCCACCAAGAAGCGACCCGCGCATTGCGCTCTCAACAGGTAGAGGGCACTTGGACTGTCGTGTTTTTTCGATTTAAAGACACGATGTTCACCACGCTCGGGAAAAGCAGTCACACCTACAGGAAAAAGTTGCCGGAATGCGCACCGAGTCTCCGAGTGGGTCAGTTGGGTGGCGCTTAATTGACGCACTATGCGCCATTCCGTCTCATTTGGAATGGCGAGGGCAATTGCCAATTTCTGTTATCCCATTATTTATTAGGACTATATGGTTTTTATTTCATCAGGCCCACAAAATGCTGAAGACAGGCCACACTAATTACATTTATGGGAAAAATTTTAGGAATTGATTTAGGAACCACAAACTCCTGCATGTCGGTGATGGACGCCGGTGAACCCACCGTGCTGGAAAACTCCGAGGGCGCGCGCACCACACCATCAGTCGTCGCCTTCACAAAATCTGGCGAGCGTCTTGTCGGCCAAGCTGCCAAACGGCAGGCGATCACTAATCCATCGAACACAATTTTCTCGGTGAAACGCTTCATGGGCCGCAAATATGACGAAGTCCGTAGCGAGGAGCACCGCGTTCCTTACAAACTTGTTAAGGCCGCCAACGGGGATGCCCACATTCAAGTAGAGATCGACGGTAAGCCCAAGAGCTTTTCGCCGCAGGAAATCTCCGCGATGATCCTTGCAAAGCTGAAGGCCGACGCCGAAGCCAAGTTGGGCGAAAAAATCACCGAGGCCGTCATTACCGTCCCCGCCTATTTCAACGACTCGCAGCGCAACGCTACGAAGGACGCGGGCAAGATCGCTGGCCTTGATGTGAAGCGCATCATCAACGAGCCCACAGCCGCCTCGCTGGCCTACGGACTCGACAAGATGAAGGACGAGAAAATCGCCGTTTATGACCTCGGCGGCGGCACGTTTGACATCTCGGCACTCGAAATCGGTGACGGCGTTTTTGAAGTGCGCGCAACAAATGGTGACACCCACCTTGGTGGTGACGACTGGGACAACCGCATCATGGATTGGATGATCGCCGAGTTCAAAAATGACTCCGGCATTGACCTCTCCAAGCAGCCCGATGCCGTTCAGCGCATCAAGGAAGAAGGCGAAAAAGCCAAGATCGCTCTTTCCTCCACACAGGAATACGAGATCAACTTGCCATTCATCACTGCGGACGCCAGTGGGCCAAAGCACATTCAGAAAAAGCTCACCCGTGCGAAGCTCGAGCAACTCACCGATGACCTCTTCGAGCGCACACTCAAGCCTGTAAAGGACTGCCTCGCGGATACGAAGTGGAGTAAGAATGATGTGAACGAACTGGTGCTCGTGGGCGGCATGACTCGTATGCCAAAGGTTATTGAGACAGCTCGGGAACTCATCGGCAAAGAGCCCCACAAGGGTGTAAATCCTGACGAAGTTGTGGCTATTGGCGCAGCTATTCAAGGCGGCGTGCTCAAGGGCGACGTGAAGGATGTGCTCTTGCTGGACGTGACTCCCCTCACCCTCGCGATCGAAACCGCCGGCGGCATCGCGACTCCGATGATCCCGCGCAACACGACGATCCCTACCAAAAAGTCCAATGTATTTTCGACCTACGCCGACAGCCAGCCAGGGGTGGAAATCAAGGTCCTCCAAGGCGAGCGCCCGCTGAGCCGTGACAACAAGAACCTCGGCACTTTCCACTTGGATGGCATCCCGCCCGCCCCGCGCGGGGTTCCACAGATCGAAGTCACTTTCGATATCGATGCAAACGGCATCCTCAATGTTTCTGCAAAAGACCTCGGCAGCGGCAAAGAGCAAAAAATCTCTATCACCGGTTCCAGCGGACTCTCGAAAGAAGAAGTCGAGAAAATGCAGAAGGAAGCCGAAGCCCATGCTGAAGATGACCGCAAGGCTAAAGAAACCATCGAGATTCGCAACAACGCCGACAACCTCGCTTATCAGTGCGAGAAACAGCTCAAAGAACTTGGCGATAAAGTAGACGGCGCTTCAAAGAAAAGTATTGAAGATGCCATCGAGAAGGTTCGCGAAGCTCTCAAAGGTAGCGACTCCGACGCCATCAAATCCACTTACGACGATCTGCAAACGAAGTTTCAGGAAGTCACCACTTCGGCCTACAAAGCGGCCGCAGCAGCAGCATCATCAGCTGCTCCAAACCCCGACCACGAGGGCGAAGCGTCTGAACCCCAAGGCAAGAAAGACGACGTCGTGGACGCCGAATTTGAAGTCCTCGACGAAGACAAGAAGAAGTAGTCTGAAAACAAAAACTCAGGCGAATAACAACCACTTTAACAAACCGCTCCAGTTCGCACAGGACTGAAGCCTGTTAAAAACGAAACCAACAAAACGACACATAACAACATGGCAAACCCAAACATCAGACCTCTCGGAGACCGCGTGCTCGTAAAGCCGCTCGAAGAGAAGGAAATCAGCAAAGGCGGGATCATTATTCCCGACTCCGCAAAAGAGAAACCACAAGAAGCCGAAGTCGTAGCCCTCGGCACCGGCAAGCGCGATGATGACGGTAAACTCATCGAATTCACTGTAAAAGTCGGCGACAAAGTCCTCGTATCCAAATACGGCGGCACTGAAGTGAAAGTCGAAGGCGATTCCTACACGATCATGCGTGAGGACGACATCCTTGGCATTATTGGCTAATCACAACTGAAACAAAATATTTACATTTAAAGAATTAATCACATGGCAGCAAAACAACTACTATTCGACGAAGCAGCACGCCACGCGCTCCTTCGCGGTGTCGAGAAACTCGCACGCGCCGTCAAAGCAACCCTCGGGCCATCAGGACGCAACGTCATCCTCGACAAAAAATTCGGCAGTCCGACCATCACTAAAGACGGCGTCACAGTCGCCAAGGAAGTCGAACTCGAGTGCCCTTACGAAAACATGGGCGCACAGCTCATCCGTGAGGTCTCCAGCAAAACCAGCGACACCGCTGGCGACGGCACCACCACAGCGACCGTTCTCGCCGAAGCGATCTATCGCGAAGGCCTCAAGAATGTGACCGCAGGCGCCAACCCGACCAACCTCAAGCGCGGCATCGACAAAGCCGTGGAAGCCATCACAGCCGAACTCGCCAAGATCGCTAAGAAGGTGAAAGACAGCTCCGAGATCGCCCAAGTGGCGACCGTTTCGGCTAACTGGGACACCACCATCGGCCAGATCATCGCTGATGCGATGGACAAAGTTGGCAAAGACGGCACGATCACGGTTGAAGAGGCCAAATCCATCGAAACATCCCTCGACGTTGTTGAAGGCATGCAGTTCGACAAAGGCTATCTCTCACCCTACTTCGTGACGAGCGCAGAGAGCCTCGAAGCTTCCCTCGAGAGCGCCTACATCCTCATCCACGAGAAAAAAATCAGCAGCCTCAAAGACCTGCTCCCGATCCTCGAGAAGATTGCCAAAACCGGCAAACCCTTCCTCATCATCGCGGAAGACGTCGAAGGCGAAGCCCTGGCAACACTCGTGGTCAACAAACTCCGTGGCACGCTTCAAGTCTGCGCCGTAAAGGCTCCCGGCTTCGGCGACCGCCGCAAGGCCATGCTCGAAGACATCGCTGTCCTCACAGGCGGACGCCTCATCACCGACGACCTCGGCATCAAGCTCGAGAGCCTCACCCTTGAAGACCTTGGCCGCGCCAAGCGCATCGTGGTGGACAAAGAAAACACCACCATCATCGAAGGTGAAGGCGCCGGTTCCGACATCCAAGGCCGCGTGGGTCAAATCCGCCGCCAGATCGAGGAAACCACCAGCGACTACGACCGCGAGAAGCTCCAGGAGCGCCTCGCCAAGCTCGCCGGCGGTGTAGCCGTGATCAACGTCGGTGCAGCCACCGAGACCGAGATGAAAGAGAAGAAAGCCCGCGTCGAAGACGCCCTCCACGCCACCCGCGCAGCGGTGGAAGAAGGCATCGTTCCCGGCGGCGGCGTCGCTCTCATCCGCGCCCAGTCCGCGCTCGACAACCTCAAGCTCTCGGGCGACGAAGCGATCGGTGTAGGCATCATCCGCCGCGCCATCGAGCAGCCGCTCCGCACCCTCGCCGACAATGCCGGCCAGGAAGGCGCGCTCATCGTGCAGGAAGTCAAGAAGCGTTCCGGCGCTGAAGGCTACAATGTCGCCACTGGCGAGTATGTGGACCTCATCAAAGCCGGCGTCGTCGACCCAGCCAAAGTGACCCGCAGTGCGCTCCAAAACGCGGCATCCATCAGCGGACTCCTCCTCACCACAGAAGCTCTCATCACAGAGATGCCCGAGAAGGACAAAGCTCCCGCCATGCCTCAGGGCGGCGGCATGGGTGGAATGGGCGGCATGGACTACTAAGTCCAGCCACTCGGCCAAAAAGCCAAAACTCAACAACTCAGCCGGGTTCTCAAGAACCCGGCTGTTTTGTTTTTGCCATCCCGAGATGCCACTCCGGAGGCGTGATGACATGCCGACTTGAATAAGAACTCGGAGCACGGCAAGCTCAGACCTCCCGTGAATTATCCATCGCCCCTTACATCCGCAGCCTCTTCAACTCTCCGCGGCTTGCTTGCTGCGGCCGTTGCGGAGGGATACCACAAAATCGGGCAGGCCGTTTTCAAGCCGGATGCCGAGGGATTTTTTCTGTGCCATGCCGAGGATGTGGGACGCGAGGATTTGGAAATTTTCCACAACCCTCACGACGCGGCGGCCCTCGCCATCAACGACGATGCCGGGAACTACCGCCCGCTCAAAACCGGGCCAAATCTGAAACATGGCTGGCTTCTGCGGGTCGCGTCGCTGGCGGATTTACATTTGGCGCTCGATTTACTTTACCCGGCGGCCCTCGCGAATTGGCGCTCCTTTTTACGCAACGAAAAGATCGCCAGTCCGCTGCGAGACACGGTGAACCGCCAGACCGGCATGTATCGCGTCACGGGCCTGATCACAGATGAAGAGGCCCAGGGAATCGTAGACTCACTCTGCAGCCCCGGCTGCCTGCGCCGGATTCAGTGGCCAATCCCCTCGGATGCGGAGCCACCTCTCATTCCCACAAAGGAAAAAGAAATTCCGCTTCTGTGCGTTGATGCCTGCAGCTTGCTGATCGCTGAAGCTCGACGGGTGGTCAAAGCCCGCCTCGGCAAGTGAACTGGGTAACGATCATTTGGTCGATGACAGCAGCAGCCTCGCTGACGCTGGCTGGCGTTCACGGATCTCTCTGGCTGCGCCAACGGAGCCAGATGTCGAGCCTCATGTTCTGCATCATGGCAACAGCCACCGCCGGCATGGCCGGATGCGAACTTTGGGCGATGAACCTCACGGACATGGAGTCCTACGCCCACGCCCTTCAATGGTATAACCTCATGCGCTGGCTCGTCACGCTGGCGCTCGTCGGTTTCATACACTACTACTTAGGCTCGGGCCGTTCATGGCTCGAGTGGACCGTCTGCGGCTTACGAACGCTGAGCCTATTGGTGAATTTTGTTTTCTCTCCTCTCGTGTATTACACCAGCATCGAGGAGCTTGTGAGGATTCGTTTTATTGGGGCGGAGGTGACTGTGGTCGAGGGCATTCCCAATCCCCTCTCCATTATAGGCCAAGTGAGCTTGCTGGTTCTTGCCGCCTACCTGGTGGATGCGACATGGCGCAGTTCCCACCGGGAACATCGACCTGGGGCCATTCGCGTGGGTTTGAGCGCGGTTTTTTTTGTGATTGCTCTTTCTTTGCAAATGATGTTCGCCCTTTGGGGGTTTATCGATATGCCGATCGTAGCAAGCTTGTTTTTTGCGGGAATCATCGTGGTCATGGGCTTCGAGTTAAGTCAGGACATGCTGCGGGCGGCCAAGCTCGCCGAGGACCTTAAAACTCGAGAAATTGAACTCCGCATGGAACGGGGGCTCATGGATGCCATGTTTGAAAGCGCTCCGGGCATGCTGTATCTCCAAACCCGCCAAGGACAGATGGTGAGGTGGAACTCACAGCATGAGCGCGTCACAGGCTATTCAAGCTCTGAAACTGGGAAAATGAATGCCCTGGATTTTTGCACGGAGGCTGAGCGAGACATTTTGAATCAAGCCAGAGAGCACGCCTTCACCAATGGGGGAAACGAAGTCGAATTCGATATGGCCCGAAGGGATGGATCGACCGCGAGACACTTTTTCCGCATGGTTCCTGTGAAAGTCGCCGAGGAGCCCCATCTCGTCGGCATCGGCATCGATGTGAGTTCGCAACGCGCACTGGCCACCGAGACCGAGCGGGAGCGAGAGCGCATGGCCCACATCGCACGAGTGGCTTCCGTAAGTGAACTCTCAAGCTCCCTTGCGCATGAGATCAACCAACCGCTGGCAATCATTCTCAGCAACGCACAGGCCGCGCAACGCCTCATGGCACATGAAAAACCCGATTTTGTGGAACTTCGCGAAATCCTTGAGGACATCGTAACCGCCGATATCCGTGCGGCGGATGTCATCAAGCGCCTGCGCTCGATCCTTAGACAAGGCAAGCCCGTCTTAGAGTCCGTATCGCCGCACTCGCTTTTCGATCAAGCGCTCCGGATGGCCCAGCCCGACCTCAGATCCGCCTCCATAGAGGTGCTGCGGAAACACTCGAAGAAACTTCCCATCATACAGGCAGACAAAATCCCCATCGAACAAGTGCTTTTGAACCTCATCAAAAACGCCTGCGAAGCCATGGAGGACAATGGTTCCCGAGCAAAGAGCCTTTCCCTTATGTGCATCAACGAGGGAATCTGGCTCAGGTTTTCCATCAAGGACAATGGGCATGGGCTTCGGGGTGGTGAACAAAAAATATTCGAGGCTTTTCACACAACGAAGCCGAACGGCCTTGGCCTTGGCCTGACAATCTGCCAGACCATCATCAACGCGCATGGTGGTAAATTATGGGCCGAGGCGAATAAGGGCCACGGCGCGACATTTCACTTTCAACTTCCCCTCGTGCCTGAAAATTTATGAAGCAACCCGAAATGGTTTTTCTCGTCGATGACGAGCCCGCTCTCCTGAAAGCCCTCTCGCGACTCCTCAAAGCAGAGGGATTCGCAGTGCAGGCCTTCGACAGTGCGAAGAAATTCCTTGCCGCTCCGCGCTATGAGGGCTCCGGATGCATCGTTCTCGATCAATGCATGCCGGAAATGTCGGGCATCGAATTGCAGCAAGAACTCGCTCAAGAGAATTCCGCACTGGCACTCATTTTTATTACGGGCAATGGAGATATTCCGATGAGCGTAAGAGCCATCAAAGCCGGGGCGGTGGATTTTTTAATTAAGCCAGTCAATGATAAGGAACTGCTTCAGGTCATCCGAACGGCTCTCGAAAAATCCCGCTCCATGCTTGAAGCAAAAGCGGAATTGGCCGAGCTCCAGCAACGACACTCCGCACTCAGCAAACGAGAAAAAGAAGTCTTAATTCTTGTTGCGAAAGGACTTCCAAACAAACAAATTGCGGGGCTTCTTGGAGTCGTTGAGCAGACGATTAAAGTCCATCGAGGTCGTGTCATGTTAAAAATGGAGGTGGACTCTCTCGCTCAACTCGTTCTCGTGGCGGAACGCCTCAGACTTAAGTAACTCCATGGAGAATCCCTGCAAACAGCTGCGACAATATTTTTTTAGCACAATCGATCAATACCTTTCACTTTAACCAAAGTATAATGGACTCTAGACTTAAAAAAATGCAGTGTCGCCGCGAAATCAGGAAAGCGTAGAAGCAAAAACTTCAAAAACCACCCCAATAAATGGCTTGCCTCACTTTAAGTTTAAGTATCGATATGTCGTCCGGTCGTTACGAATAACTCGTTGAATGATTAGTCACAAAAGCATCCGGAGCCTTCCCTACGCTCAGTTGATCAAAGCGCGAATCGCCAGTTTGCTGCTTGTGGTGCTTTGTATTGTCACGAGCGAAGGCGTCGCACAGACGGTGCTTACCGTTCGAGAAGCGGAGTTCCGCAGCCGTTGGGCAGGCCCGCAGGAGGATCGCGCCGTGCCGGTTCAATACTTTGAATCCGATGGAGGGCTTGGGGAGGATAGCGCACAGCAAGTCGGAGAACCTTCGAGCGAGGATCAAGAGCAACAAGGTCTCTCCGAATCGATGGACAGCATGGCCGAAAACATCCGGCGCAGGCTCCGCTTTGGGCCGCTCGATTTTCAACTGGGGCTCTCCACGGGCTGGGAGTATTCCTCGCAGAATTCCGTGGGTGGAACCACCGACTTCAACAACAGCAACAGCTTTTTCGCGGCACCCACGGTAGCGGCGACTTACGAACGGGAAGTAGGCGTGTGGAATGTCTCCGCAAGATACGGAGCGGGCTATAGGTATTATTTCAACCAAGACTACACCTCCGCTGGCACTGGGGTGCAGCGCAACCCGCTCTCCATGACGGGTGGGATCGATGTCGGATACAACACGAGCCGCCTGGCAGTGAATCTGAATGTGAGTGCATCCTCGGGAACAGGCTATGATGTGATCGCAGGTGCCAATAATTGGCAGACCAGCGCCTCCACGGGAATCTCTGTCCGCTACATCATCAGCGAAGAATTCAGTGTGGGCGGCGCGGCATCCGCCACCTACTCAAATACAGCCGATGCCCAAGTGGCCGAAGGGGAAATCGGACAACCGGAAAGCAATAGTCTCACAAGCGCAGTGAGCCTCTTTGCAGACTATCTCGTGACGCCAAAAACAAACGTCCGATTCATTCTCAGCGCTGGTCAAGACTTGCAGGATTTCGATGGCGGGGTTTCAGAGGGCAGACGCTACTTCGACTCCATGCTCATGATCACCTACCAACTTGCCCCCAAACTCTCTGTGGATGCCGGAGGAGGCGTGGGTTATGTGCTCGACCAAAATATCCCAGACCCCGAATACACAGGTGTGCGACCTGTCTACACCCTGGGGGTCAATTACACACCAACGGAGAAAACTTATTTGAAAGCAAAATTTGGAATGCAGGGAGCGGATATCAGACCAAACTTCAGCTTGGTTGGAGGCTGGGATGTGAGGGAAAAAACAAGGCTCTCGCTATCGGTTTACCAGAACCAAGGTTTCTCGAGCCTCTCGCCGGATCAGTATAATATCACCCGAGGCATTCTTGGCACAGTGGCCCAACAACTTTTCAAGGGCATCAATGTAGCGGTTTCGGCGGGTTACGAGCAGTCCGAGTATGTCTCGCTAACCAGCGAAAAACTTCCGAATCCCGTCGAAGGCCCAGCCGACTACTGGCTTGCCAATGCGTCCCTCTACTGGCGCATTCGCGAGTGGCTTTCTTGGCAAAACACATTCACCATTTCGACCGGGCAGGCCAACAATGAAGAGCTGCAGACGCGCTTCGACACGAGCTTCAATTTCAATTTTTAAGCGCCGGATGGGGACCAGAAGCGGCTCGCCTGAGATGAGCCAGATACTCGACATTGCCATCATGTCCGGTTAGAGGCGACTCCATGTATCCGAGCCATTGATGACCGGAATTTCCCACAAAGTTTCGGATTTTTTCCACGCAGGCGAAACGCAAAGCCTCGTCTCGCAGGACGCCGCCCGGCGGCAAAGACCCCCTTGGAGCCTCAAATTGGGGCTTGATGAGGAAAACAGCATCCGCGCTTGGTGGCAGAACTTTAAAAACTGCTGGTAGGATGGCTGTGAGCGAAATGAAGCTAACATCTCCTACAGCCAGCATGGGCGGTGGCGAGAGATCGCCAGGCTCAAGGAAGCGGGCGTTGAAACCCTCCCGGCATAGAACACGCGCATCGGCCCGCAAGCGCCAGTGGAGCTGCGAGTGCCCTACATCTACGGCGTGGACAAGAACAGCTCCCCGCTGGAGCAGGCAATCGGTAAAACCTCCGGTGGATGCTCCGATATCAACGCATACGGAACCTGACGGATGGATATGAAATTGATCGAGTGCCGCTTCGAGCTTGAATCCCCCGCGACCCACATATTTTTCTTGGGCGGCAAGGGTGATATCCGCATCCAGCGAAACGGGGGTGCCAGCCTTGGAGACCGCCTGGCCTTTTATGTAGACGCGCCCAGCCATGGTGGCTCGAGCGGCGAGATCCACGCTCTGGAAAAAGCCTCGCTCAACAAGAACAGCATCGAGCCTCTTTTTTGCCATATGCCTTTACCGGCGCGAGCATGCGCCCTTAGGGTTTCTTGGGAAATGCGTCGTTCGAGATGACGGTGCCATTGCTGGCAAGCAACTTCATCTCACCGTAGTAGGTGCCATCCGGCCCGTAGCACCACACAGACCAAACGGGGACAGCCGCCCCCCCTTGCTGGTTCATTACAAAGCTTACCGTGCCGATCTGTTTTCCATTCGCTCTGGCATAATTTTGCGCAATATCAAAGATTTCTCGCGAATCGACTTGGACTTTTGAGAGATCCAGCGGCTTGGAGGAGGAAAGTATCTCGCGCAAGCCCAGAGTTGGCTTGTCGGAGATGATCTGACCGGAAGCTACTTCTATGCTGCGCAACCCATGGTCGTCTCGACCAGCTCGTGCGGAGACATACCAGGTGTCGGGATCGGGATTGGCACTGTCGGCGGAAAGTTTGAGAACTCCGCTGCGATACTTTTCAGGAAGGGCATCCAAGCAAGCAAGCGCCCCCTTGGAGTCCACTGCCTGAAGGCAGCAGGACGAAAGAAGAAGTGCCAGTGAGAATGCTTTCAAAATCAATGCGCGTAGCGGTCCACTCAACCCATCAGGGATTCACGAAGCTTGGTCAGCTCGGTCTGCTCGCCGAGTTTCCGCGTCACCTCGCGAATGCGACGACTCAGCGTGGTGGCAAGTCCAATGAGCAGGAGAATACCCGCCGAAGGATAGTTGTTTATGAATTCTTCGAGGCCCTCGCGCGTTATCTCCCAGTATTGGCACTCGTGGACTATGTCCACAGAACAAACGGCCTCCAGTGGATCGAAGAGATCTACTTCACCGAGCCATTCGCCAGCCTCAACCTGCCCGAGGAGAACGTCTGTATCTTGGTCGACACGGCGGGCATGAAGAAGGCCACTAATGACCAGAAACAGCTTGCCGTGGGAAACGCCTTGCTCGATCAGGACGGTGCCTGGCTTTGCAGAGTTAAACCTGCCATAGCTTTCGAGGACTGTAACATCCTCGGGATTCAGATTGGCAACGATACCGATGAGTGGAAGTTGTTGTGGGTGGGTTGGCATATTTTTCTTTCTAGAGGTTCGTGATTTGAATTACTGACAAGCCTCACATTCTCCGCCGTTGAGCATGGCTTCGATCGAACAGGCCGTTTTTTCCTCCGCAGTAAATTCAGGCTTGGGGCCTGCGACGACTCCGCGGAGTTCCTTTTTCACATTTGTGGTCGGGCCTTCGATACTGGAGGCACCGAGGGTGCGCAGGTAGTAAGTGGTCTTCAGCCCTGTGTGCCAAGCGCGGCGATACATGTGGCTGGCAATCTTCATATCAGGCTCGCCGATGAAAAGGTTCACGGATTGGGACTGGTCGATCCACTTCTGGCGACGCGCGGCGGCGTCGATAATGAAGTCAAATGGTATCGAGAAGACCGTGCGGTGCTTTTCCCGTATCGCGAGCGGTATGTCCTCGATGCTCCCGAGTTCACCTTCGAAATACTTGATCTGTTCAAGCATGCGGGTATCCCATTTGCCGATCTTCTTGAGGTCACGAACCAACTCGGTGTTGAGCATGGTGAACTTGCCACCGAGATTTTCCTTGGCGTAGAGGTTCTTGTAGTTCGGCTCAATGCAAGGAGTGGTGCCCATGATATTCGAGATCGTGGCCGTGGGAGCGATAGCAAGGACATTAGAATTGCGCATGCCTTGCCTCTTGATTTTTTCGCGAACTGGTGACCAATCCATACGCCCGCCACGGGGCACATCGATTTTGACACCGCGCTCACGCTCAAGTAGGTCGATTGTGTCTTGCGGAAGTAAATTCCGGTCCCACTTCGATCCCCGAAAGCTGCTGTAAGGCCCGCGCTCGGCAGCAAGATCGCTGGACGCCGCATAGGCGTGATAAGCGATGGCTTCCATGAACTCATCATTGAAATCCACAGCCTCAGCACTCGAAAAACTCACATTGCGTTTGAAAAGCGCGTCTTGCAGCCCCATCACGCCAAGGCCGATGGGACGATGACGCACATTCGAACGCTTGGCGGCTTCCGTAGGGTAGAAATTGATGTCGATAACATTGTCAAGAGCACGAATGGCCACATGGATCGTTTCGCGCAGCATTTCATGGTCGAGAGACCCGTCGGCTTTGATATGCGCGTTGAGAACGATCGATCCAAGGTTGCAAACCGCAGTCTCATCCTCACTGGTATTGAGAGTAATCTCGGTGCACAAGTTCGAAGAGTGGATGACCCCGATGTGGTCTTGTGGACTACGAAGGTTGCAGGGGTCCTTGAATGTGATCCAGGGATGTCCTGTCTCGAGGAGCATCCTGAGCATCTGTTTCCAAAGATCGATGGCCGGCACTTCCTTGGCAGTGATTTTGCCTTGGCGAGCAAGATCCTCGTAGTGGAGATAGCGCTCCTCAAACTTGCGTCCATAGGCATCGTGGAGGTCGGGAACTTCGTTGCTGCGGAAGAGCGTCCAGTTCTCACGGGACTCCATGCGCTTCATGAAGAGATCGGGAACCCAGTTGGCCGTGTTGAGATCATGCGTGCGGCGGCGGTCGTCGCCAGTGTTGCGGCGGAGTTGCAAGAAATCCTCCACATCATTGTGCCAGGTCTCAAGGTAGGCACAGCCAGAGCCGCGTCGCTTGCCACCTTGATTCACTGCCACAAGCTGGTCGTTGTGGAGCTTGAGAAAGGGGATAACGCCCTGACTCTCGCCGTTTGTGCCCTTGATGTAACTGCCAGTCCCCCGCACCGCTGTCCAAGAGCCACCGAGACCTCCAGCCCACTTCGAGAGGTAGGCATTTTCAGCGATGCCGCGCTGCATGATCGACTCGATCGAGTCGTCTACTTTGTAGAGGTAACAACTGGAAAGCTGGCTGTGGAGCGTGCCGGAGTTAAAGAGCGTAGGCGTGCTCGAACAAAAACGGCGGCTTTTGTAAAGGTTGTAGAGGCGCACAACCCAGTCTTCGCGCTTTGCAGGCTCTTCGATGAAGAGTCCCATAGCGACACGCATCCAGAAAAATTGCGGCGTCTCAAGGCGACGCGATGTTTTTTTCGTTTTATCAATGATGAGATAGCGATCGTAGAGCGTTTGGATTCCCAGAAAATCGAAATCCATATCAGCGGTTGGATCGATGGCTTCCGAGAGAACATCCAAATCGTATCCGAGCAGCTTTGGCGTAAGGCGCTCGATACCCACAGCAGTGCGCAGATAACTTTTAAAGGCCTTGCGATGGGCATCGCGAAGCATCTCGATGCCGTCGCGCTGTATTTTCCAATCCAGAACTTCTTCGTAAATATAAGACAGCATGATGCGGGCCGCAAACTTGGCAAAATCGGCATCACGCTCGATGAGAGACCGGGAATTCAGAATGATCGTATTTTTCAGGATGTCTTCAGTCACCTCGGTGGCGAGGGATCGGCGCAACTCGCGCTCGATCTGAAGGGCGTCGAGATTGAGATCGAGACCGATGGTCGCAAACTGAATCCGTTTTCGCAGCTCGGAGCCATCCCAGAGAATACTCTGGCCATCACGCTGGGTGACCATGATGAGGGATTCTTGGATGTCGCTGGCCTCGGCTTCGGCCTCGGTTTTAACAGCAACTTCGCGTTGACTGGCACGCTGGGCACGATAGAGGATGTAGCTCTCGGCGACCTTGTAATAACCCTGCCGCATGATTTCTTCCTGCACGAGATCCTGCACGTCTTCAATATGAACAAACGCAGAGTCGCGGGTGCGCACGCTGTTGCTCACCCCACGAGCGATGGATGCGGCGGCTTCAGCATTTTCCTTCATGGAAAGGAAGGCGCGGCGGCAAGCGGCCTCGATCTTGGATTCCATCCACGGAACGACAGATCCATTGCGGCGAATCAGGCGAACATTCAGAGGCTCTGCCTCCTGCGCCAGCGTGGATGCACCTCCGGAGCGGATCGAGCGTTTAAAAACGAGGCTCTTGGCGACATCGTGAGCATCATTTTCAATGAGGGCTTTTTCGATAAGGAGCGAGAGATCATGCTCAGAGAGGCGAAGCGAGCCGCCATTCTGCGACTGCTCGGCCAGACTCAAAGCCACGGAGTGGGCGACATTCGCTACGAAGCCGCGATTTTGCTCATTGAAGATGTTTTTCTCTTCGCGTGATAAAAGAAGATCCGTGAGCGCCTCGCCGATCTCATCAGCAACATCGGAGAGGTTAAACGATTGTTCATCGCCGTTGGTGCGGGTGACAGTGATTCCAGTGAGCGGATGGGCTGATGCGGCAAGTCCTTCGCGCCAGGAGAAGTCGGGCTTCTGGTCGCGTGGCATGGTGACGAGGCGCTTCAGTGCGATATCTTCGTCAAGTGAGAGATGTCGAGGCATGTTTTGTTTTTTGAAGTAGGGGGATTTTAGAGGTCGTCATCGCTCACGCCGGCGAGATCAATGCCTCGACGGTATTCGGTGACGCGACCTTCAAAGAAATTGGTCTCTTTTTTGATTTCCATCATTTCCGAGAGCCATGGGAGCGGATTCTCAAGATTTCTGTGGAGGGGCTCGAGGCCCACACCAACAAGTCGCCGGTCTCCGATGTAATCGATGTAACGACCGAACTCATCGGCTGTGAGACCCACGGCAGCCACAGGCAGGCAATCACGGATAAATTCTTTTTCGAGCGCAATGGCCTCGGCCATCGTAGAGCGAAGCTCTTCGCGGAATTCCTCGGTCCAAATCTCGGGGTTCTCGTCGACGAGGTCTTGGAAGAGCTGGCGCAGAAGCTCGATGTGGTTCGACTCGTCTCGCAGCGTGTAGCTAAACATCTGTCCAATGCCGGGAAATTTGTTCTGGCGGTAAAGGGCAAGAACCATGCCGAAGAGCCCATAAAACTGCGTCCCCTCCATGCACTGGCCGAAGAGAAAGATATTTTTGGCGAAAGCAAATTTGTTCTCAAGACTCGTCAGATCCATATCGCGACGGAGCGCACGGCTGTTACTAACGACAAAGTCGGTCTTGTTTTTGATCGTCTTCACATCCTCAAACATGGCCTCGCACTCATGCGGATTTATCCCGAGCGAACTGATCATATAAACCAGCGAGTCGGCGTGGATATTTTCCTCTTGTGCATGGCGCCCCAGCACGAGCTTCAGCTCCGGCGCGGTAACCGCCTCGCGGATGACATGGAGGATGTTGTCGCCCACGATACCTTCGGCGGCTGAAAAATATCCGATTCCCATCTTGATGATCCAACGGTCGACATCCGAAATCGCTCCGCTGGTGTCGCGCCAATGCTCACAATCTTTTTGCATCGGCACATCTTCAGGCTCCCAGTGGTTCGCCTTCATTTTTTTGTAGAGGTCGTAGGCCCAAGTGTATTTTAAGGGCAGGATGTTGAAAAACATCGTTTGGCGTCCGTTGATGACGCGTTTTGCAGCAAATGCGGCTTCGGCTTTGTCGCTATCCAATATGAATTGGCGGTCTCCGAGGGTGATGGTGGTTGTGGTCATATTATAGGATTGTCTGCGTGTTTGGCAGGGCTTGCGGACGGTTCCGCCTGCAAGTTACGCCATGGACAGAGAAACGAGTGCCGTTTTTATTTTAAGCCCCTCACAAAGTCAAAAAAAATCTCTATATTGTGGAAATTTTTTAAACTACCACAACAGGTAGTGGTTTCGATGCAGCATAAAACGGGCCAACTTTTTAAAATATTTGGTGAAACAAGGCCTCAAAACAACAGAAATCCTTCAAAAAGGCATGCTGGGAAGAAATTGTGAGAGCACCCGATTTGAACGCGGTGAACGACCGTCCTTACTCAGGCGGGCAACCTGAGATCAAAAGAAAAATGCGTCTCGCTGGGGCGGCGGCAGGGCCCTGTGATTTGAGGGGGTGTTGTTCCCAGAGGAAGTTTTTTGAAGCGCACAGCCTCCTGTTTGAGGGTATAGGCGCGTTTGCCGTCGGGGCCCTCGATCTCGAGTAGGAGAGGGAATTGCACGGGCATTCCCGGATGGAGCGAGGGATTCAACGCCGACCGGCGGCAACGCAAGCCGGAAAGGCGGATTCCATTTTCCCATTCGCAAAGAGGCAACTCACGGCCATTGACACGAAGCGTGTGTGAGTTGGCGAAGCTCTCTGGAGCTGCAAATTCCAGTCGCTCCATGGATGTATCCACAAAGCGGCTTGTATTCCCTCCATCGATGGGCGTTTCACAAAGGAGCGGCCAACTCTCCAGGCCCCGCCTTACACAGAGCCCGTCAGCGGTTCTCAGCAAATACGGAAATCTCCACTCATGGATGGCACGGAATATTTTCGTGTTGAAGACAAATCCCCCGTCGCGCAACGAATCCAAAACCGACTCAAAATCGGCCCACAGAACCGCAGGGAGAAGAAATCGATCGTGGAGGGAATCCGAAAAATCACGCAAGGGTGAGGTAAAAGGATTTTTGAGCAGATGCGCGGCGAGCGTTCTCCAGAGCAGCGCGACGGATGATGACCAATCCGCGCTGGGCAGCGATTCCAAGGCGCGGAATTCGACCAGCCCGCGCGTGCCTCCGGGAAAGTGAACATTCCAGAATTTATCGAAGCTGATTTCCGAACGATGGGTATTGCCCGAAGTATCGCTGTGCAGGTGGATGAGCGCTCCGGCCATGGCGAGGCGGTGATCCTCCCCGGTCGGCAAGCCTTCAAGCCAGGCGTAGGCCATTTCCAAATCCCAAAGGCTTTTTGCAGATTCATCCGGCCTGGGCGCCTGCGAGGATGACCCCACATAGCAACCGGTGAAAAGATAAGCGAGACTGGGGTGGTGTTGCCAGAAGCGCAGGATCGAAACCAGCCAACCCGGGCGGGTGAAAAAGGGATGATCCTCATCTGTGGAAGCGCCCCCCAAAAGGACATGGTGACCGCCTCCAGTGCCCTCGGGATAACCCGAGGCGGCAATCTTCCAAGTGCGCAATCCGACCGACTCCTGTGCAATCTCAATGCGCTGGAGCCACTGATCGTATTCCTGCCATGTCCTGCAGGCCGGAAGGTTGATTTCAAGGACGCCTGGATCCGCAGCGAGTGTCAAGACGGTCCAAAGATGAAGCGTATCCTCTGGAACATAACCGGCAAAACGAACAGCCCGCCCGCGAGCCAAGGCGGAATCAACCTGAGTGAGAAGCGCCATCCAAGCCTCTTGGAGGAGTGGCGGTAAAAAGATTTCGATTATTCCATCGCATACTTGTGCCGTGATCGCGCGCCGTGCGGCATCAGTATCCAGCAAGTGCATGGGCAACCGCAGGCCGGCAGGCCCCTCCGCACCCGTGAGCTCGGCATCACGCGGAAATTTCCACTTCGGAGAAGTCCATTTCCGCCCATCGCCATCTATCGGCAGAACGAATGCGGGAGCGCGCGGGCTGAGCGGGTCGTGAAGCTTGACTGGCTTGCGGCGGATTCGAAGGCCCTCGCCGAGTCTTGACAGGAAGGCCTCGGCATCCCTCGGGGCGGCTTTCTTGGAGGATTCATGAGGCTGCGTGAGAGGCATGCCATCCTTGGAGGAAACAAGGTGCACCGCCCACCTTGGATTGACCTCACCGGGATAGGTTTTACCGGGAGCAAAAAGGGTCAATGCGCCAGGCAGACATTGTTTCACAAGAGACGCGGCGAGCTCTCTCGCAAACGCGAGCTTTTCCGGACCCGCTGCGGCAAAATTCCACTCCGCACCGACAGGATTCAGAGGCAGACATGTGGGCTCGGCGCCCATCGTGAGAACGACTCCCTTTTCGCCAAGCACAGCTTCCACCCGTTTGGAGAGCTGTCTTTCAGACCTATTCTTATGCACCCCGTTTTGCCGTGCTGTAGCCATTATTCCCTGCTGTGTGGTTATAAGGAATAGGCTTGCTGGACAAGGGCATTTTCCACATTGCCCAAAAAACAAGAGTGCCCGTGAAGTTTCCTCCACGGGCACCTTGCTATGAAACCCCCGAACCAACTCCGGGAAATTGAATTACTTTTTGACAGACTTTTTTTTGGAAGGACGAACGACCACAAACGATCCGATGGCTCCAGGAATCGCCCCCGCTACCACGAGGACGCCCTCTTCTCCGCGCACTTGGAGAATGCGGAGGTTCTGAACGGTTACGCGTTCGTCGCCCATGTGACCTGGCATACCCATGTTCTTCCACACGCGACCAGGTGTCGAGCGGTTGCCGATGGCACCGTTACGACGATGCATAGTGGAACCGTGACTGGCCGGTTGACCGGCAAAATTGTGCCTTTTGATGGTTCCTTGGAAACCTTTGCCCTTGGACTGTCCAATGATGTCCACGAATTGTCCCACTTCAAAATTGGTCACTGGAAGCGGGGCCGCCTCTGGGGCAGCTTCGCCATCCGCGAGACGAAACTCACGAATGAAGCGCTTGGGAGTGGATGAGGATTTGGCGAAGTGGCCGATCATAGCCTTGCCAACGCGCTGGGGCTTTTGCTCCCCATATCCGACTTGAACGGCGGTGTAACCGTCGTTTTCAGTATTCTTGACCTGAAGGATATGATTGCCGCCCGCTTCGATGACGGTGGCTGGTGAGATACGACCCTTTTCATCATAGATGCGGGTCATACCGAGTTTTTTACCGAGAAGTCCGATGCTCATGGCTTTGAATTAGATTTTGATTGTGATGTCTACGCCGGCTGGAAGGTTGAGCTTGCGAAGCTCGTCCACAGTCTTCGAGGTGGGCTCGACAATATCGAGAAGGCGTTTGTGGGTGCGAATCTCAAATTGTTCCATTGATTTTTTGTCAACGTGCGGGGAGCGGTTGACTGTGAAGCGCTCGATGCGTGTGGGAAGCGGTATCGGGCCGGTGACTTTGGAGCCGGTGCGCTTGGCCGTTTCGACGATTTCCGATGCGGAGGCATCAAGGATACGATAATCGAACGCCTTGAGGCGAATCCGGATTTTCTGACTGTTTTGTGCTGCCATGGTAAATAAAGAGCGATTGAGGATTTTTCTTAAGCCCCCAGATCAGCGGGAGGTGCACCTTACGGATTAGTCGTATTATGGCAAGTAGTTTTTCGCTGAATAATGCGAGCAATCCAGCGATGTTGGACACTCATCCAGAGACATCAAGGTTTGCGGCCTTCGCAAGCGCGATACCAAAACCCGGCAGTCTGGATTCGACATCCCGCCAAGAGGGCGCACCGGCGGGTTTGCAAGGGTCTGCAAGGTGGATTTGAACAGCCCTCGACACGCTACCTGCAAAAAGATCGATGGTGTGCTTTTCAAGTTCCTCATTGAAAGAGAGAGTGTTGATACGGGCATCGGCTGCGTAGAAAGGCAACAGGCCCCGCGCGGAGCGGCGGTATTCTTCGACGAGCGCAGAAAATGGGTTCTCGCCAGGGGTGGCAATTGCCGCAGCGGCTGTGCGCAAGAGACAGAGAGCGACATCGCATGCCATTTTATTCAGGCCAGTCTCCGGATTGCCCTCGGAAAGACTCTGGTGCTTGTGGTCGTAACTTTCAGCAATATCGACCTGACAGATTTTATGCACGGGAGCGACGCGGAAAATATCAGCCATCATGCCGGTCTCGACGCCCCAGTCAGAGGGAAACCGGACCGATTCCGCGACGCTCCGATGAAGACAAACCTCGCCGCTGATCGGGTAGCGGAAAAACTGGAGCGGCCCGAGCGTTTGGGCAAAGCCCTTGATATGCTGCATCGCCTGAAGAAGTGGCGTGATGAGGAGCCTCATGACACGGCCATTCAGTTGCATGGAGAAACGGGCGCTGAACCCCTTGCTGACATGGAATGCCATTGCGGGATGCAGCACGGGAAAGCAGAGGCGAACGAGTAATTCGCGCCGGTAATTCAGTATGTCGCAGTCGTGAATAGCCACGGCGCAAGCAGGTGTGTTGGCGAGTATGTGGCCGATGCACAAACGCATATTCCGCCCCTTGCCCATCGGCCCTGGCTCGAGGCCCGCCTTTTCGAGATCGGCGCGAAGGGCCGTGATGCGCGGACCTTCATTCCATAAAATTGTGAGGTGCTGGGGGAGGATGGAAAAAATGCGGCGTGCCAAGTCGAAGTCCGATGGATCGGCTCCATCTAGGCCGACAGTGACATAGCCAAGGAAGCGGGCGTCCCGAAGTTCCTCGATGATGGCGCCCAAGGCGGGGGATTTCAAATCCCTGGCATGGCATGGAAGCACAAGCGCGAGCGGAGAGGCTGGCGCAAGCGTGTTCAGCTCTTCCTCAAGGCGCAGGTAATCCGGATTCCCGAGGCGATGGAGCGTCGCAATAGTGCCGTGCTGGTAGAAATCGGCCATAAAAACAACCACCACTTTTGCGGGCGGAGAGGCATTGAGCAAGCCCGGGGAACTGCTACCCTGCGCCGATGAACGCGGCAGGCCATTCATTCGATCACTTGGTGGTGGTTCACTACCACTGGCGTCCCGGCGGCGTCCGGAGGGTTGTGGAGTTGACTTTGCCCGCCATTGTGGCCGCAACGCCCTCGCTCAAACGAGTCACACTGCTCAGCGGCAGCTCACCTCATGAGCGCCCAGAGATTGGCCCGCTGGGATTGCCCACGGCTTTCATCCAGGAACCCGCCTGCGATTACTTTTCAGGCCAACAAGACGATCCACAGGCCATCTCCCGAAAAATCCGGAAGGCCCTCTCGCTGGCCATACCGGAGAGCGACTCCTCTCGCACTCTGATTTGGTTTCAAAATCCAGCCCTGGCCCGAAATCCGATTCTTTGCCGCGAGATCGCCGATTTTTCGCGAATGACAGGCGCGGCGCTGATCTTGCACCACCACGATTTTTGGTGCGCCGGTCGCTGGGCGCGCTGGAACGAACTCCAGCGATGTGGCTGTCCGGATCTCTCCAGCGCCGCCGATGTCCTTTTCGCCTCGGGAACGCGCTCCGTGCATGCGGGGATCAATTTGCAGGATTTCCGCATCCTCGAACAGTTCTTCCCGGCGAGAGCGTTTCATCTGGCCAATCCGGTCGATCACACTCCTCCAGCGCGGCAAGCGGATATCGACACCGCTCGCGCATGGACTGCCAAGGAACTCAAAAGCGATGCTCCACTTTGGATTTTTCCATCGAGATTTCTGCGTCGAAAAAACTTTTTAGAAGCCGCCCTCATAACCCGCTGGCTGAGACCAGAGGCCATTTTAGCCACCACCTCGGGCCAATTTTCGCCAGACGAAGCCAACTACGCAAGCGACATCAAGGACGCCGCTAAAAGGGGTGGCTGGCGTGTTCATTTTGGATTGCTCGACAAGCCCGGCGCGCCACGCGTGGGTAATGTCTTTTGCATAGCCGAGGCTGTTGTGCACACCTCGGTGCAGGAGGGATTCGGCATGGGTTTCGTGGAGGCCGCAGCTGTCGGCACTCCGCTCATTGCCAAGAGCATTCCATCCGTCATGCCCGACCTTTCCGCCCTGGGATTTGATTTTCCTCAACTCTACGACGACCTCCACATTGCACCGAGACTTTTTGATGCGGTCGCCGAAAGCGGCAGGCAGGCAGAACTTGCGAATTCGGCAAGAAATTCGCTTCCCGGACCATTTCAAAACTTATTCCAACCGCTCCGGTTTGATGCCTCCATCCCGATTCCCTTCAGCCGACTGACCCGGCGAGGGCAACTCGAAGTGCTTTCCCACGAAGTCGCGAAAAGTTGGGACATGTGCAAAGCCCTTAATCCTTGTTTCGAGAAATGGCTCCATGCCCGTCTCAGCCCCACTCCATGGCCCGATCAACCGGTTCGATCTCCACAACGATATGCCGAGGATTTTTTGAAAATCGCCTCGTCCATACCACGAAGCCCGATCGACCACTCCCTCAACGCGAAGCATGCACAAATGGAATTTGCAAAGCGTGCGCTTGCGCCAGATTCCATATTCCCAATCCAGCTTGAAGTGTAGGCCTCAGAGTTTTTTGGTCAGGAAGGAAAAAAACGCCCGATGCTCGGCAACAAGGCGATAGGAGGCCTCGAAAAACGCGCGTGTGATTGCGCTTCGTCGGTAAGCGAGGCTCATCAGTCGAACAAATCTGCTATGTGGTGCAGTAACTTCCAACACAGCCTCGGCGCCCGAGCATCGCGAACCATCGGAGCGGATCAACTGAACAGCGCGCTCAAACTCGCTGGGAGGTATTTCAGGGAAGAAGCGCGCTGCCTCCGCCGAAGGAAGATATTCCACCAACTCACCGGTCATTCCACGCCAGCGACCGATCCATTTGCCACAGAAGCCGCAGTCGCCATCGTAGATCATGAGCGGTTTATCAAATCGAGGGGGGGGTTGATCTTCTTGCTTCATCTTTGGGTTGCTTTCCGTGAAATGATACGCGCAATGTCGATGGACTCGGTGAAATTTATTTTTTTGCTTCTCATTCTTTGCGCTGCCCCGTTGCAAGCGGAGGAAGTGGTGCGCGCAGCCCAGACGAAACTTGCCACCCTCGGATACTACAAAGCCCGTGTGGACGGTTCCTCTGGCAGCATGACCAGTGCAGCAATCCGGAGATTTCAACTTGCCGAGAAACTCAAGGTGACAGGATCTCTCAACCAGCAGACGCTCGACGCGCTCGGAGTCAAGACACCTCCACCCGCTCCGGAATACTCGAAAATCAGCGCGCTTTTCGAGGGCGGTCCCCTCTCGGGCAAGGACTCCGCCGCGCAAGTTGAAGCGATTCGACATATGCAGCGTTTACTTGCCGAGTCAGGCTTCTACGCCGGACCGCACAATGGCCTTCCAAGCGCCACGCTCACCAGTTCAATCAGGGAATGGCAAATCGCCAACGGCCTGCGTCAAACCGGAAAACTCGATGCCCGAACCCTCGAGGGGCTCGAGGCGGCCGGAAATTGAGTCCATGTCCAAGCACACCCGCATCTCAGCTTTTGTTCAATCTCTCGAATCCCCCAGCGGCAGTGATTTGCATCCCTGCTACGCCGGGTATTTCGAGTGTTTCAACCGAGGTGACTACTACGAGGCACATGATGTTCTGGAACACCTCTGGCTGGAATGCCGGGACGAAAACCACCTCTACTTCAAGGGTCTGATTCAGGTAGCAGGAGCGTTTGTGCATTTGAAAAAACACTACGCCAGACCAGAGCATCCGACCGATGGCAGAAGGCTGCATCCCGCAGCACGGCTTCTTGTGCTGGGGGTCAAAAATATGTCTCCTTTTGGCCCTCTTCACATGGGTCTCAATGTCAGTGCCGTGTGCGAACTTTGCATGGACTGGAGGGAAAGAATCGCGACATCCGAGTATCTCATCAATCCTTGGACCCCCGCCGGAGCGCCACGCTTGCAGCTTGAAAAAACGCAGCCGCAAGCTTGACGACCGCGCGCTTTGTCGCTTGAAAGCGTGAAGTTCATGAAGAAATCCACTCTCCACATTTTGGTGGCTGCCATCGCGGCCACGGCAATGCTCAGCCTCACGGGATGCGAAACGGCAAAAACAGCGTCCCATTCCCACTCGTTCAAATTCGACCCACCGGATAAAACCCCAAAAAATCCCTCCGCAGTGAAAGTAAAAATCAGCACTGGCGCCCAGCGGTTGTATGTGGTCGAGGGGAACGAAGTTCTGATCGCCACGCCCGTGACTGTGGGCAAAACCGCAAGCCCGACCCCGCAGGGTGACTTTACCATTTACTCGAAGCAGGCCCACCGACGCAGGGTCAGCCAACCCGACGCCGGCTATCCGATGACTTATTGGATGGAATTTAAGCCAGCCTACGGCATCCACTGGGGTTTCATGAAGCCATCGCCCTCCACACTTGGCTGCGTGCGCATGCCGCTGATTGCCGCCAAGGAAGTTTTCGCCATTGTTCCAAAAGGTGCCCCGCTGAACATCGCGAAGAGCCAACCTTGGGATGACACCATCGGCAAAAATCTTCCCACGCTCGATGACGGTCCGCTTCCCAATCCTCCGAAATCCTACCTCCACAGCCCGCAGGTTTTCAGCGACGCTGCTAAAGGCAAGATGTGGAATTTCTAAAGCGCGAGTTCTTTTAACAGGGCCTTGTTGAGCCGAATCCCGGTGAGAAAATTCTCCACCGGGAAACTCTCATCTGGCGAGTGGGCGCGGCAGTCGGGCGACGCCAGTGCCAGCAGCAAGGCCGGGTGACCAAGAATTTTTTGAAAGTCCGCGAGAATCGGAATCGATCCGCCCTCGCGCGTGAGTGCCGGTTTTTTGCCGAAGACAGCCTCCAAAGACCGGCAAGCCGCCATTCCCTGCGCGCCCTTGGGGTCGAGAAAAAAGGGTTCGCCGCCATGCCCGTCCTCCATCTCGAGCCGCACACCAGGAGGCTTGTGTTTCTCAAAATGACGCCGCGCCATTTTTAAGATGGCGTCGGGATTTTGATTCGCCACCAGACGGAATGTGACCTTGAAAAACGCCTCGGCAGGAAGAACGGTTTTGGTCCCCTCGCCTTGGTAACCGCTTCCAATGCCATTGATCTCCGCCGTGGGACGCGCTCCGATGCGCTCGACCGACGAGTAACCAGCCTCGCCCCATAGTTCGGTAACGCCAGCCTGCGCCGCGATGGCCTCATCACTCAGGGGAGATTCCGCCGCAGCCTCACGCTCCCAATGCTGCATGGGCTGCACATCATCATAGAAACCCTCAATTGCCACACGCCCCTGCGCGTCGTGGAGGCTGGCGATGAGACGCGCCGCGGCTGTCGCGGGATTCGCGACCGCGCCACCATAGATACCAGAGTGCAAATCATGCGATGGACCGAAAACTCTTACCTCCATGGCGGCGATACCCCTCAGAGCATAACTAAGAGTGGGGTGGCCATCGGCAGCCATGCCGGTATCCGAGATGGCAATGGCGTCACAGGCCAAATCGGCGCGGTGCTTTTCCAAAAATTCCGCCAAGTGCCCGCTGCCAACCTCCTCCTCACCCTCGATCAAAAAAATCACATTCACGGGCAAGGGCCCTTCCGCCAACGCCTCGCCGACTCCGAGAATGTGCGCGAGGATCTGTCCCTTGTTATCAGAGGCCCCGCGGCCATAGATTCTGCCGTCGCGAATTTGCGGATCAAAGGGCGGCGTTGTCCAGAGCTCGAGCGGTTCGGGTGGCTGGACATCGTAATGCCCATAAATCAAGACGGTTTTCTTGGAAGCATTCCGCTGCGTTTTTCCAATGACGATAGAATTTCCCAAAGTCGATTCCTTGTGGGCATTCAAACCGATTTGCTTGAGCTTCGAAACAAGCCAATCTGCACAACGCTCCATGTCTACGGCATGAACGGATTGGGCGGAAACACTGGGAATTCGGACAAATTCGAGCAAGTCAGCAACTCGGGGATCATTCATGGAAAAGCTATATGTTGTGGTTTATCAAGCTTGAGTGCACAGGATGTGGGATTTTTTCCTTGCGCACGCATGCGGCATTTTTAGGCTCTCAATACTCCTAAACGGAATCCCATGTATCTGCAATCTCTGGAAATCATCGGTTTCAAATCCTTCGCCACAAAAACCGTCCTCAACTTCCACCGGGGCGTCACGGCCGTCGTCGGCCCGAATGGATGTGGCAAATCCAATGTCCTCGACGCCATCCGCTGGGTGCTCGGCGAGCAGTCGGCCAAAGCCCTGCGGGGCGGAGAGATGTCGGATGTCATTTTCAGCGGCACGGACAGTCGCCCGGCGCTTGGGATGGCCGAGGTCTCCATGACTTTCGCCGAGTGCGAAAAGGAGCTCGGCACCGAGTGGAACGAAGTCCGCATCACCCGCCGCGTTTATCGCGACGGCAAGAGCGAGTATTTTATTAACAAAACCGCCTGCCGCCTGCGCGACATCCACCAGCTCTTCATGGACACCGGTGTGGGCCGCAGCGCCTACTCGATCATGGAGCAGGGCAAGATCGATCAAATTCTGAGCAACCGCCCAGAAGACCGCCGCGCGATCTTCGAGGAGGCTGCCGGCATCACAAAGTTCAAGGCGCAAAAAAAGGAGGCCCTCCGCAAGCTCGAATACGCCGAGTCGAACCTCGTGCGCGTTCAGGACATCATCAAGGAAGTGAAGCGCCAGATCGGATCCCTGCAGCGCCAAGCGGCCAAAGCACGCCGCTACCAATCCATTCTCTCCGATCTCCGGATTTTCGACACTCATCTTTCACACAAAAACTACCGTCACCTGTCAGACGAGTTGGAGACTCTTCGAAACCAACTCAACAATGGCGAGGAGGCCCGCCAAATCCACGAGGTGGAAATCGCCCAGCAGGAATCCGAACTCTCGGACTTCCGCCAGCGCCTGCAGGAACTCGAGGCCGAGGCCGGAACGATCCGCGATGGCATGCAGACCCTGCGCAATCGGATCTTTTCAGCTGAGAACCGCATCGGCACGAACCACGAACGCAGTTCCGAAGCCACTGCACTCATCGATCGCCATCGCCTCGATATCAGCCAGGCCGAGGAAAAAATCCGCACCCAGCAGGAACAGATCGAGCAGACCGACAGCCTCCTGGAGCAAATGATCGAGACGCTCCGCACGCACCAAGAAACGCTTGATGAGCATACCGCCCGATTGAGCGCAGTTCGCGAGGAACGCATCGGCGCGGAGCGCGAACTCACCAGCCAAGGAGCGGAACTTTCAAACGCCGAGGCACGCTTGAACTCGATTCGCGGCGAGATTTCGGCGGCCACAGGACGCCGCGAATCCGGCGAAACCCGTCTTCACCTCCTCCAAAACGAAATTGAAACGGCATCACGCTCTGCTGCCGAGATTTCAGCCAACCTCGAAGATCTGAAACGCCGCTCGGACGCCGCACACCTTGCGCTCGAGCACTCCCAGGTGGAAACCGCCTCGGCGATGGCCGACCATGAAAACGCGCAAAACGAGCGCCAGAGCACCGAGGCCATCCTCAATACGGCCGGCAAGGAAGCAGCCGGTCTCGAGTCGCGACTCGAGGTTTTGCGCCAGCTTCAAGAGCAGGGCGAGGGTTTGGATGAAGGCACCCAGGCTATCCTCAAAGGCCTCGACAATCCCGGTTTTTTCCAGAGCGCGATCAAGGGAACCCTTGCCCAACAAATCCAAGTGGAAGAGCGCCTCATACCTGCTATCGAGGCCGCACTGGGCTCCGCTCTGCAGGCAGTCATCTTCAAGGACCCCAGCGTGGCCGAAGCCGCTTTGGCCACTCTCAGCGGCAAGAAACTCGGCCGAGCGGCTGTGATTCCAACCTCATGGATCTCCGGGAGGGGAGGACTGCCGTCCCCCCCCCCGATTCCCTTTGGCGTATTCGGCCGGGCGAGTGATTGCGTGAAGGGGGAAGACGAAAGCTCCAACCTCGCCCGCCAACTCCTCTGCAATGTGATCATCGTGGAGAACCTCGAAGCAGCCTTCCGCCTGCGCTCGGAGAATACCAACTTCGCGTTTGCCACGCTGGATGGAGGCTTCATCAGCCACCAAGGCATTATTCACGGCGGACAGTCCGGCGAGAATACTGGTCAGTCGATCCTCCAGAGAAAAATCCGTATCGTGGAGCTCGAAACCTCACTGACCGACGCGACCGCGCGCATCGAGGCTCTCGCTACGGCCCGCGCCGCAGCCGCATCGGCGATGGATCAGGCAACCGACCGGCTCAAACAAGCCCGTGAAGCCATGCAAGTGGCCCAGATCGAGACGGCCTCCACAGACAACGAACGCCGCCACGCCGAGCGCCAGTTTGCCGATGTCGAAGCCAAGCGGGCTTCGTTCCAACGCGAAACCGCAAGCATCGAGGACGGTCTTCGTGGCAGCCTCGCCCAGCTAAGTGAACTTGAAAGCCGCATCGCCGAGGCCACCTGTGCCATCGACTCCCTGCGCACTGCGCGCAGCGAATCCGAAACCCGCATTCAGGTCGTGCGCGAGAAGGAAAGCTCCGCCTCGGATGCCCTCAATGAAGTCCGCGTCCGCGTTGCCACCGAGCGCCAGCAGCAGGAAGGTCTCCATCGCCAGCGCGGACCCATGGCAGCCCGCATCATCGAACTCAATGAACTCCTCGATGCCCGACGGATCGATATTACGAACTACGAGAGCCGGATCGATTCCCTCACCGCCGAAAATGCATCCCTCGAAATCTCCATTGGCGAGTGGCGCGGCGAGCTGGAATCCGAGGAATCGCGCTTGAGCGGTGTAATGGCCCAGCGCTCCGAAGTCCACGAAAGCGCCGAAGCCATCGAATCCGCCCTCCGTGCCGCACGCCAACAACTCGCCCAGCTCCAAAATCAGCGCAGCCGCATCGAAGTCAAAGCCGCCCAGACTGAAATGCGGAAGGAAAATATCCGCACCCATGTCTCCCAACGCTACCAACTCGAGCTCGAAGCCTTCGAGCCGGACACCTACTCCCTCATCGTCGCTCTCCGCGAGCGCAGCCAGCGCAAACCCGAGGCTACAGAAGGCGAACAGCCCACCGCCGAAGTCCCCGAAGAGACAGGCCGCCCCGCAATAGCGATCGCATCCGAAGGCGAAGGTATCCCTTGGGACCGCATCGAAGAATTTGTTGCAGAGCTCACCGAACGCATCGACTCCATGGGCCCGGTCAATATGGATGCCATCCAGGAATATGACGAACTCGAGCAGCGCTATATTTTCCTCGAAAAACAAAATGCCGACTTGGTCACCTCCAAAGCCGAGCTGCTTGAAGTCATCTCCAAGATCAACCAAACCACAAAGGCACTCTTTGCCGAGACCTTCGAAAAAATCCGCGAGAATTTCCAATTCATGTTTACCGAGTTGTTCGGCGGCGGCCGCGCAAACCTCCTGCTCACCGATGATTCTGACCCCCTCGAGAGCGGGATCGAAATCATCGCCAAGCCGCCCGGTAAGCAGCTCCAGAGCGTCACGCTCCTCTCGGGCGGAGAACGCACCATGACAGCCGTCTCGCTCCTCTTCGCCATCTACATGGTCAAGCCAAGCCCCTTCTGCGTGCTCGATGAAATGGACGCCCCACTCGACGAATCGAACATCACCCGTTTCATCAAAATCCTCGACCGCTTCGTAGGCCAAAGCCAGTTTGTCACCATCACCCACAACAAACGCACGATCTCCCGCGCCGATCTCCTCTACGGCGTCACCATGGAGGAACATGGCGTCAGCAAACTCGTGAGCGTCAGATTCAGCGGTAAGACCGAAGACAACTCAAAATCCTCAGAGAGCGTCGCCAAAGCCCTCGGCAAATCCGAAAATCTCGCCAGCGAAGATGCCGCCGCCATCGCCCAAGCCACGGAAAACCTCGACATTGAGACTCTCGAGCCGGAGCCAGCCATGCTCTGAACCCGGATTTTGTTGCGGTTATCGGGACTGTTTGATCGCAACCGCAGCAGGGCACCAAGAGCGTTTTACTGCCCCCTCGGAAGGGCGCCCTTTTTTTCGATGAGTGCATAGGCACTGTGGTTGTGGATGGACTCAAAATTCTCCACCTCCACGCGATACCGGATGATGTTTTCATCCGCCTCACAGCGAACGGCGACATTTCTCACGAGATCTTCGACGAAAACCGGGTTGGCGTAAGCCTGCTCGGTGACATGTTTTTCATCCGGGCGCTTGAGCAGGCTGTAAAGCTCTGCACTGGCTGACTCCTCGGCGAGGCGCACCATGTCTTCGATCCACATTGGCCGTTTGCAGCAGACGGACAGAGTCACATGCCCCCGCTGGTTGTGGGCTCCAGCGGCACTGATCGCTTTCGAGCAAGGACAGAGCGTGGTCACTGGAACGACGGTCGTGACGACAAAGTCCATTTCGCCATTTTCAAGAGTGGCATTGAAGCGAACGGTGTAATCCATCAACCCCACGGCACCACTCACAGGCGCTTTTTTTCCAAGAAAAAACGGAAATTCAATCTCGAGGTGGGCGCAGCGGCTTTCAAGGCGCCGACACATTTCCTGCAAGATATCGCGGATATTTTCGACATGGATCACAGGCCCGTGTGCGGCCAGAACCTCGATGAAGCGGCTCATGTGCGTCCCCTTAAAATGATGCGGCAGGTCGACTGTGAGCTGAATGGTGGCAACCGTGCTTTGCACGGAGTGCTCCTTGTCACGAACCTGTAGCGGGTAGCGCAGCGACTTCACTCCCACTCTATCGATCGGCAGCTGTCGGTCGTCGCGCTCGTTTTGGGTATCCTTCAACATGTGAGGGGTATTTTTACCGCTGTATCCACGACTCCAAGTCAAAAAAAATCGTGCGAGCGTGGCTCACTTTGTTTTTAGTGGCTCGCTTATGGCAACAAGCATTTTTGATCTCTCCGAAGAAGTGGCGATAGTCATAGGGGCCACTGGCATCCTCGGGGGAAGCATGGCCGATGCCCTCGCTTCAGCCGGAGCGACCGTGGTGGTCGCGGGACGCAACACAGAGCGTGGGGTTCAACGCTCCGCTCAAATCCAAAAAAACGGCGGGCGGGCGGCATTCATCGAGTGTGATGCCACCGAGCGTGAGAGCTTGGAGGAGCTTCTCAAATCCACCACGGAGAGGTTCGGCATCCCCTCAGTCCTCGTCAATGCAGCTGGAGGAAATGACCCGCGCGTCACTGTGACCCCTGAAAATCCATTTTCCCAGATTACCGCAGAAGATTGGACCTCGAGCTTTGATCTCAACCTTGTGGGCGGCGCCTTGCTGCCATGCCAAGTCATCGGCCAAGCCATGGTGGATGCCGGCCGTGGCAGTATCATCAATGTGGCCAGCGCATCGGCGCACATTCCCCTGTCGCGCGTGGTGGCCTACTCGGCAGCCAAGGCAGCTGTTCTGAACCTCACCAATTTCCTCGCCCGCGAATGGGCAACGGCAGGCGTGCGGGTGAATTCCATAACCCCCGGGTTCTTTCCTGCAGAACAAAATCTCCGCCTCCTCTTCAACCCCGACGGTTCGACCACTCCCCGCGCTGCAGCGATTCTCGGGCATACACCCATGGCCCGCTTCGGTGAGGCAGAAGAACTTTCGGGCGCGGTTATTTTTCTGGCCAGCCCGAATGCCAGTTCGTTCATCACAGGAACAGATATCCGTATCGACGGAGGATTCCTCTCACAAACAATCTGAAGTGTCGGTAGTTTCACTCTTTTTAAATCTCTGTCTGAAACTTTAAATTACGCAGTTCACATGGCACAAAATACTCTTACGATCGGTCTCCCCTCAGGCAGCCTTATGGAGCCGACGATCGCCCTTTTTGCAAAAGCAGGCTACGCGATTTCGGGCTCCAGCCGCTCCTACCGTCCCTCGGTGGATGACCCGGAACTTCGCATCCGTCTCCTTCGCGCCCAAGAAATAAGCCGCTACATCGAGCATGGCTATCTGGACTGCGGCATCACGGGACACGACTGGGTGGAGGAAAATGGCTCGGATATCGAAGAGGTTGTTAAACTTCCCTACAGCAAGGCCACAGCGAATCCGACGCGCTGGGTGCTGGTTGTGCCCGAAGATTCACCCATCAAAACCACGCGCGATCTGGATGGCAAGCGCGTCGCCACAGAAGCGGTTGGTATCACCAAGCGGTTCTTCGAGCGCGCGGGAGTCAACGCCGAAGTGGAATTTTCTTGGGGCGCCACGGAGGTCAAAGTGCCCGATCTTGTGGATGCCATTGTAGATATCACAGAGACAGGATCCTCGCTGCGTGCGAACAAGCTTCGCATCGTCGATACGCTCATGGAGTCATACCCAGCGCTGTTCGCCAACCATTCCGCATGGTCAGATGAGTGGAAGCGGCAGAAGATCGGCAACCTCGCACTCCTACTTAAAGGAGCGCTCGCCGCGCGAGATCTCGTGGGCTTAAAAATGAATCTCCCCGAGTCGGGTTTGAAAAAATTGCTTGAGGCATTGCCCGCATTACGGAATCCTACCGTTTCGCCTCTGGCCCAACCCGGATGGGTCGCCATCGAAACGGTGATCGAAGAGAAAATCGTCCGCGAGATCATTCCCAGCCTGAAAAATCTCGGCGCTGAAGGGATCATCGAGTATCCACTCAACAAAGTCGTATATTAGTTTACAACGCAGTCCCGAAATCCCATGGGTTCCATTAAAAAGAAGAGAAAGTCAAAAATCGCAAAACACAAACGCCGCAAGCGGATGAAAGAAAACCGCCACAAAAAGCGTTTGCGCTACAAGTCGTAGGATAAATCCGCCGCTCCGCGCGGCGGATTTTTTAGTCTCGCGCGCAAATTGCGGGTTCAAAAAAACCGCAGTAGATTGTCATGGAATCCTCCTGTTTAATTGGTTTGAGATTTCCCTTGCTGGAATCATTAATCAACAAACGCTTGGTTCTTGTATCAAGTCTTGGAATTCTGTGTGCCTGCCAAGCCAAGCGAGAATCAGGGGTTCCTAGCACAGTGGCTGCAGCCGTTACGTCCACGGCATACCAGAAAAAGCCGGAGAGAGTTGTCGTGAATTCAAAGACACGAGCCAATGAAGCAACGCTGACTGTATTAGATTCGAAAATTCCTGCAAAGCCTCAAACCTTCTCAGACCAGGTTGGCACCAGACTCGAGGCATCGTTCGAAGTAAAAACTTTAGACAAGGACACTCTTCAAGTCTCGAAATCCTCCGCTCAGAAAAGTTCAGCTTCGCTTTTCGAGGAGGCCATCATTGTTGGAAAGCTACGGTCATTTTTGAAATCAGCAGCAACGGCCAACACGCAACAATCGGTTACATTCCACGCGGGCGTGGCGACAGTGAATTTTTTAGAGGATGCCGACTCTGGTTCGGTATCGGTGTTGATTGCAAAAATGCTCTCGCTCGACGGTGTCAACGAAGTTCGAGCCATCTTCGCAGAATAGCATTTTGCAGGATCGATACAGCGGTGCAGTTTGATTTGCGTTTGGATTCATTCGCGCTCTGCTCCAAACTCACCGCAGCCCTATGGCCAAAGAGAAACATTCCGTGATCCGCATCAAAGGTGCGCGCCAGCACAATCTGCAGAACCTTGATGTCGAAATTCCCCGGCACGAGCTTGTCGTGATTACCGGCATGAGCGGGTCTGGCAAATCCTCGCTCGCCTTCGACACGCTCTTCGCCGAGGGGCAGCGAAGATATGTCGAAAGCCTCTCGGCCTACGCGCGGCAATTTTTAGATCAGATGCAGAAGCCCGATGTCGACTACATCGAGGGCTTATCGCCAGCCATCGCCATCGAGCAGAGGATCTCGGCGGCAAATCCCCGCTCGATTATCGCAACGACTACCGAGATCTACGACTATCTCCGGCTCCTCTTTGCGGCGGTCGGCATTCCACACGATCCCAAAACCAGCCAGCGCATCTCGCGGCAGACGCCACAGGAAATCGCAGACGCCATCCTGCGCTGGCCCGCAGGCACGAAATTCCTCGTCCTTGCGCCACTTGTTACCGGCCAGATCGGCGAGTTCCGCGATGTCGTGGAGAAAGCCCGCCGCGAGGGTTTTGTGCGCCTTCGGGTGGATGGAGAAATTATCGAACTGGCAGATACCAAATCCGTCCGCCTCGACAAAACGAAGTCTCATTTCATCGAGGCCGTGGTGGACCGTCTCAGCGTGCGGGTAGACTTGGGCCAGCGACTCGCCGACTCTGTTGAAACAGCCCTGCGCCTGGGCAGAGGACACCTTTCAACCAGCCGTCAGGAAGCTGGTGCCGGGCAGTGGGTCGAAGAAAAGTTTTCCACCGATTTTTGCAATCCCTCGACCGGCTTCACGATGCCGCGCCTCACGCCGAAGCACTTTTCCTTCAACAGCCACCTTGGAGCATGCCCGGCATGCCAAGGAATCGGCACAGAAAGTTATTTCGATCCCGACCTCGTGGTGGATGCTGAAAAAACAATCGCTCAAGGTGCCGTGCGCCCCTGGAAACAGGCCAACAAGCGCATGAAGGCCTACTACACCTCGCTCCTGAACGGTCTTCTTGCGGATACCCCGGCACCAGTGGAAAAAGCGTGGAGGGATTTGCCGGAGGGTTTCCGCAGTCTCGTGCTCCATGGCTCGGGAAAAAGAGACATCTCCATGGCTATCGGAGCCCACCGCACCTCGACCAAGCCTTTCGAAGGCGTCCTCGCACAGCTCGAAAATCTCTACGAAACGACCAAGAGCGAGTTCTCACGCAAACGCCTGCGGATGTTCCAAGGCAAACGCGTTTGCCGAGTCTGCCAAGGCGCCCGCCTACGCCCCGAGATTCTGGCCGTGACGCTCGAGACAAAGTCCGGGAGGGAGTTTGGCATCCAGGCCATTTGCTCGCTGACCATCCGCGAGGCGGCGGATGTCATGGCGGACCTGCAACTCTCGGAGACCGAGGCCGGCATTGTGAAGGATGTCCTGCGCGAGGTCCGGCAGAGGCTTCATTTCCTCAATGAAGTCGGCCTTGATTACCTCCAACTCAACCGCGAGAGCGGCACTCTTTCCGGCGGCGAAGCCCAGCGTATCCGTCTTGCCACGCAGATCGGATCAGGGCTTTCCGGCGTCCTGTATGTCCTCGACGAACCGAGTATTGGCCTCCACCAGCGCGATAACGACCGTCTCATTCAAACCCTCAGGAACCTCCGCGATCTCGGGAATTCGGTGATCGTTGTGGAACATGATGAAGACACAATCCGCGCCGCCGACCACATTCTTGATATCGGCCCCGGAGCTGGACCGCGCGGCGGACAACTCGTCGCCCAGGGAACCTTGAAGGACATCCTCAAAAGCGAACAATCCCTCACCGCCCAATATCTCAACGGCACGATCCGCATTCCCGTTCCCAAACTGCGCACCCCACCCCGCCTGACAGGCGCAGCCGAGGGTGAGATTGGTGATGGATGGCTCCGCATTCAAGGGGCTACGGAGAACAACCTCAAAAATATTGATGCCGCATTCCCTGTCGGCTGCCTCACTTGCGTGACCGGTGTCTCGGGAAGCGGCAAATCGACTCTCGTAAATGACATCCTCCGCGTTGCCCTTGAGCGGGACCTTCATCGGGCGAAGTCTCGTCCCGGAGCACATGAATCCATCATCGGCATCGAGCAATTTGACAAAGTCGTGGTGATCGACCAGAGCCCTGTCGGCCGCACCCCACGCTCGAATCCCGCCACCTATACCGGTGCCCTCGGGCCGATCCGCGACCTGTTCAGCGACCTCCCAGCTTCGCGCGTTCGCGGATACGACGCGGGGCGCTTTTCATTCAACAACAAGGGCGGACGCTGCGAGCACTGTCAGGGCGATGGGTTCATTCGCATCGAGATGCACTTCCTTGCCGATGTCTATGTGGAATGCGAAATCTGCCACGGACGCCGATACAACCGGGAGACGCTCGAGGTTACTTACAAGGGCAAAAATATCGCCGATGTGCTCGAGATGACGGTTGATGATGCCGCGCGCTTTTTCCGTCATGTGCCGACGCTCTGTGCAAAGCTCGAAACGATGCAGGATGTCGGTCTGGGATATCTACGCCTCGGACAATCCGCCACGACCCTTTCCGGCGGGGAGGCGCAGCGTCTCAAGCTCTCCGCCGAGCTTTCCAAACGGGCCACTGGGCGCACGATCTACCTGCTCGACGAACCAACGACTGGCCTGCACTTTGCCGATATTCACAAACTTCTCGAGGTTCTCATGAAGCTTCGCAATACACGAAACACCCTCATCGTCATCGAGCACAACCTTGAAGTCATCAAGTGCGCGGATTGGATTATTGACCTTGGACCGAGCGGCGGATCCGGCGGCGGCCGCGTTGTTGCGGAGGGCACGCCCGAGCAGGTCGCTCGCATCAAGGGGAGCGAGACCGCCCGCTACCTCGTGAAATATCTGAAAACATGAAACTCCTTTGGCTCATACCCCTCATCACTCCCCTCGCCCACGCAGCAACTCTCGACGAAGCCCGCACCGCTCTCGAAGAGGGGTTCCCCCTCGTTGCATTGGTGAAAATTGAAGAAAGCGTCCCGAACATTGGGACACCTGGGTCGGACGCAGATGCCAATCTTCTCTATGCGCGTGCCTTGATCGAGTCGGGCCAGAGCGGGGCGGCGGTCACTCTTCTGGAGGATTCAAAGTTTCCGCAGAATTCGGAGGGAAATTTCTGGCTCGCTCAGGCCCTCGCTGCAAATGGAGAATTTCCAAAAGCCCTTGAGTGCTACGCATCCGCATCCCGCGAAACAGGGTTCGAGTTTTACCGCGAAGCCATTATTGGCCAGGCCCGCATGCAAAAAAACCTCTCAAACTTGGAGGAAGCCGCATCCACACTCGCTCCAGCAATCTCATGGCCCACCTCGCCAACGCGGGCTTTGGCACTTCTCGATTTAGCGGAAATCTGGATCGATCAAAAAAAACCAGAGTTGGCCCGCGCCTGCCTGGATGGACTTCAAACCACCAGTGCCGACCAAACTTCGCGCCGTAGCTTTCTTCTGGCCGTGATTGCCGTGCAAGAGGGGAATGACGACATGGCACTCAACCTGTTTTCAACTGTTGTGCCGACGAATGCTGGCATGGCGGTATCCCGCATCGTCCATCGGGCCAAGGCCCTGAGACGCCTTTCGAGAGAGGCGGAGGCAGAGACACTCCTTGAGGAATTCGTGGCAGAATTCCCCACGCTACCCGGCTTGCAGGAGGTCTTTGCCCAACTCGATGAGACCTATGCGGCCGCCACCAACCCCTCCTCGAGTGAACTTAAGCGCTGGTCTTCCGAAGCAGACTCGGCCTTGCGCCAGAAACTTGCCACATACTACCTGGCTCGTTTCGAAACCCGCCAGATGAGTCCGGAGGCTGCACTGCCGCTACTCGAGCGTCTTGCAGCCGACCCCTCCTCGAACCCCTTAGCCAACGAAACACTCCTCGAACTCGCTGCGCTTCGGGTGCGACTTGGGCTGAATGACGAGGCCCTTGCTCTTTTACCACCCAAGGGTTCTTCGTCGCATACAGACTTCCTCCGAGGTCTGGCACTCGCGCGCAAGGGAGATCATAACGCAGCGGCGGTGTCCTTCGCCTCGGCGGCGGTCGATTCTGAACTCACCGAAGCCGCACTTTTTAACGCTTCAATTTCTGAACTTTTCGCAGGTCATTTGCCAAACCCGTCCCTCCTCCAACTCGAAATGAAATTTCCTGCCAGCCCGCGAATTGCCGCCTACCGCATGCAGGAGGCCTTCCATCTGGCCCGCAATGGCGATCCACAAGCACACCAACGATTGGAGAGGTTGGCCTCATCCCCTGCCGCCGGCATCGCCTCCCGGGCTCGACTGGCTCTTGCTGAATGGAAATACCAACAGCTCGATTACCAAGGTGCGGATGGCGAGCTCCAACGCATCTCCACACATCCAGACCCTGCCCGCGAAGCCGCCCTCAAAGTTTTCCTCGCAGACAGAGGATATCCCTCCGGAGCGGATGCTGCTATCGGAGCGGCACGCGCATTTCTTGGCACCTACCAAAATAGCGAGTCCGAACCCTCCGTGCGCATGAAACTCGGAGAGCTTCTCTACCGCCGTGGCGATTTTGCTTCGGCCAGAGTCGAGCTCGAAATGCTTGCCAGAAATTTTCCCAATTCCGAATACAACGAAGCCGCACTCTTCCTTGCGGCCCAATCTGTCTCCCGTATCCCGACGCCCACCGCGCCCGACGAGGCCATCCTATTGTATGAGGAAGTCGCTATCGGCAACGGCACCCTTGCCGCACAATCCCGCCTCGAGCAAGCATCCCTCCTCGCATCCCAAGGCAAACCTCTCGAGGCAAACCTCGTTCTCGACAAGCTTCGCTCATCAAATCCCCCACCCGCCATGCAGGCCACCGCACTCATCGAAAAAGGTAAAAACCTCTACTCTCTCGGCGGTGAAGACCCTGCGAACTATCGGGCAGCTATCGATGTCTGGAAACAAATCGCAGCCGAGCACTCCACCAACCCGACTTGGCGCAACGAAGCCCTCACACGCATCGGCATAGCCCTCGAAAAAACAGGCGATCTCAACGCCGCCAGCGCCACCTACTACGATGTTTTTAAACCGGAAGCCAGGGCCCCCACCGAGTTCTTCTGGTTCTACAAAGCCGGCTTTGCGGCTGCCCGTATTTTCGAATCCACGCAAAAATGGCCCGAGGCCATCCGCGTTTATGAAACCTTGGCAGCCACGGACGGCCCTCGCGCAGTAGAAGCTAAAAATCGCATCAAGCAGCTACGCCTCGAACATTTCATTTGGGACGGCAACTAAGACCTCCAACACAAATCCTCCCCTCACACCCGGGGGGCGAGGGATTCCATCTTGTCCAAAGCCTGGTCTAAAGCCTCCTGTGGCCCAATAAGCGTGGCCAAACGCCCAGCAGAAATTGTGGCGGCTGGAGTTTTCAAAAGTTTATCCAACTTGGCAGCGAGTTGCCGTGCAGAGATCGAACCCCGAGGCAAAATCTCTGCCACTCCAAGCCCGGCAAGGCGCGCGGCATTGTCAGGTTGGTCGAAGGCGTAAGGGATAACAACAGAGGGCAGGCCGGCCTTGAGTGCTTCCGCACAGGTTCCAATGCCACCTGCATGAACAATGGCAACAGCATGCGTAAGGACCGAGTGCAGCGGGGCGTAGCCTACAGCCAATACCGAGTCAGGCAGGTTTTCTGGCACAGAAGCATTTCTGCCGGTGAGCAGAATGGCCCTCCGTCCGAGTATCAGAGCGGCTTCAGCGGCGGCACGATAAAACGAAGGCTCAAAATGGGCGACGATTGAACCGAGAGTGAAAACAATCGGCGGGCTTCCATTTTTTAAGAATTCCTTCACCACTTCCAGCTCTCCACCCTGGTCGTAAAAAGGAAAACCAGCCTGCACCGTGCCCACCGGCCAGTCGGGTTGCTTGGCTGCAAAGAATTCGGGAAACATCGCGAGTGTGCCAAGTGGGGAGTGCTTCGCCTCAAAGATCGGATTCGCACCCGCAGGCAATCCCAGCGACTGGCGGAGCCGATAATATCCGCCAGCCCACATGCGCCCCTCAATTTTTCCAAAAAAATAAGCCAAGCGGTGAAGCCATGGTCCCATGTGCCGAAACTTGTGAAGCCAAGGTGCAGGCGCCAGCACACAGGGATCGGTAGCAGAAAGCATGGAGGTTGGCGCCAGCACGACATTCAGCCATGGGATTCCTTCCCCAGCCGCTGCGATCGATGCCGTATAGAGCAATTCGCCCACCACCAGTAAATCCGCGCCGCAGGTTGCTCGGCACAGGTCCTCATGAGTTGCAGCAACATCCTGAAAAATCATATCTCGCAGCAAACGCCGGGGGCCGCGTTTCATGTCAAAATAATAGGCCAGCGATTCGGCATCCTCGGGAATAGCTGGTCGGAGCGGCTGAAATTCCAAACCCGCCCGCGCCACATTTTCCACATAGCCGGGTGCGGCGGCCACCACAACATCGTGCCCGCGCCGCGCAGCCGCACGGCCCAAGGCCAACATGGGATGCAAGTCACCGAGGGATCCGATAGAGGCGAAAACGATCCTCATTCAGCCAATCCTTGCCAGTCGCCGACCTGCTCCACCGCTCCAGAGATCATACGGACTGGAGGCTTCTGGAATGATTTGAAAGCGCATCTTGATTTCGAGTGTCACTCTACGCAGCCCAAGGATGAAGATCAAACAAGCGAACTGTCTTTTTACAAATTGACCGCCAAATCAACGATAATGAGGAGGCTTCGGGCTGAGGGGGAATTGCCAGATACTGGGTGGAGCCGCCCCCCTCAATATCTCATGCCGTCTGAAAGCGGCTTGGCAGGTTTGCTTCCGCTGCCCGGTCGCAGCGCGAGAACTGCTGCGAGCCAACCAAGAAGGGACGCCCAGATGCAGATGTTATACCACCAGGGTTGCCGGAATGCGAAGGTGACACCCGTTTCGCCGGTGGTTTGAACGCCGGAAAAGGCCAGCATGGCGCGGTGGACCTTACGCTCCTCGGCGCCTTCGCGCGCAGTCCAATCCGGATGCCATGCCTCGTTGAAGATCAGCCAGCCGCTTTCGCCCGTTGGCTCAAAGTCCACCCTCTGATATGTGCCGCCCTCGCACTTCGGCACCCGTGCGAACGCATTGCCTTTATCAAGCACCTTGCCCTCCGAGGCCGCGATGCGGCCACTGATAACCTTCCCGCGCAGGCCTGGTTCTTCGAGGGAAAGACCGCTGGTTTGGATCATCGCCAGGTTGTGCTCCGCTCCACCGATCGCCGCGATGGCCGTCTCGGGCGCATCGGTGCCAACCTGGAGAAAATCCCTCGCCAAAAAGCCATATCCCAGCGGATTCCGCACACCCAGGAGCACCATGTTCTCGTTTTCAAAAGCCACGGGGAAAATCCCGCGCAGCTTCGTCTGCATGTCGGGCTGGGTGTCAGGGTCGGTTTTATCGACGAGCAGGTAAGCCACACCGGCCACGCGGAAGTAGGATTCCATGCGCTCGTCGTTCAAAAATGCCGAAGCCTGTAGAATCGCGGCACCACGCTGTTGCAAGTAGCTGTTGAAGGCCTCCGCCGCCAGCGGGCGCCCCGAAAGCCACGGAGTCATCATGTAAAAATAACGACCCGAAAAGCCATACACCCGACCAGGCTCGGGAGCGGTTTTCAAAAACTCCTGCACCTCCAAAAAGTCACGCCACACACCCTGCCCGATCCGCTCTTGAAGGAGGGGACGCGCATAGGGAGCGACATCGAAGGCCACCAGCACCACGAAAGCCACCGCAAGCCCGCGCTGCAGGATTCCCCACCGCACTTTTTCCAGCAACACCCCCGCAGTCATAGCCACTGCGCCAAACAGGCAGATCGAGCCAGTGACTTGATAGAAATCAAAAGGCGCACGGATGTTTCGATAAATCGGCAGGAACTCGAGAAGGCGGAACCCCGGCAGAAACAAGTAAACGAGAGAAAATCCCATCGCCGCCCACCGCCATGGCATCGATTCCTGCGGCACCAGCCGAAAGATCACCCACACCTGCACGAGCAGCAAAAACCAAGCCATCGCAGGGGTAAAGTCCGCCGCCCCCATCGACATCCGCAGAAACTCGAAGTGCCCGCCCATCACGCTCCGAGGGCCGAAGGAAAGCCAGAACGCCCCCATCGCAAGAGCCAAGAGCAGCCTGGCTGCGCGACCCGCTGCCCCGCTGTGCAAGACACCTCTCCACAAGGCCACCGCGAGCAAGGCTCCACAGGCCCAACCAAGATATGTCCCTCCGTTCAGAGTGGTCGGCGCGAATCCGGAGTCCATCCCCTCTCCAAGCATTCCTCGCCGGTCCAACCAACTCAAGGCGCTTTTGGTGCTGAACGCGCGCTGCCACCCCTCGAAGGGGCCGAATTCAAACATGGCCACCAAGCCCGCCTCGCGCAGTGCGGGAAGGTTCGGCAGCACCGCAAGCACAAGCACAACTCCCGTTGCCAAAGCCCAGATAGGCCATCCGGTTCGCTGCGCCCTCGCACGGGAAAAATGCTCCACCGCTGCAAACACCCCGAGCACCGGCAGCGCCATGAGACCGGTTTTCCCATACGCCAGCGCCAGCAGGGAAAAACAAACGCCGAAAACCAGTGCCGACCTCGCTGTCCCCCCGCGCACCAGGCCCAAGAGCGCCCAAAAAACCCAAGGCAAGACGGCCAGCGAGACGACCACCACAAAATGCTCAAACCCCACCGCCCGCGTGAGCACCGAGGGGTTCAACAAAAAAATCACCGCACCGATCCAAGCCGCCAACTCGCTCGCATTCCAGCGCCTCAGAAAAAAATACATCCCTGCCGCGCCAGCCAGGAGGCACACACCCACCGCGACTTTCGAACCCGCCAGGAAACCAAAAGGAAGCGCGGCAGCCAACATGACCGCATTTGAAAACATATATCCCCAGGCCATCGCCAGACTCGTTCCCTGCAAAAAACTCGGCGACCACCACGGCAACCCGCGCACACTTTCCACACCACGAAAAAAATCCCCCGCCTTGGCGAAGTTCGCCAGCAATTCCTGATCCGATACCGGCATCCGCATCCACCAAAAAACCCCAGCAGCCACCAGGCAAAGCACAGTGAACACCGCGCAGATACTTTTCCATTTTCCCATCACGATCCCACGCTTCTACAGCCGATCCTCACATCCGCCAAGCGCAGCGGGAGCCTTTTACTATCGCAAGCTATTTGCATTTTTTTCTTTGACTCTTGCAACACGCTTGCATAAACAGCGTCCTTCCATTTTATGAGAAAACGACTCCATACCGCACTCGCCCTCCTCGCCATGTCCCCGCTTGCCGGAGCCCACGGCATCGCCCACAACCACCGCGAAACACAAACCGAGATCAACCAGGCGCTGGATACGGGCACGCAGGGACTCACAGGTCACGAAGGGCACTCGCATGCGCAAGCCTCCCCGAGTGGAAAAAATTTCAAAGCCCCGGCGCTGGAGACCGACACCCGCATCTGGGGTGCCAGCCTCACGACCGGATGGGAGAGCCGTCACATCCACTACGGCGTCAACGAAACCGGCAACGGCGGCGCCTACACCAATGAGGTGGGTGTTTGGATCAATGACTTCACGCTGAGCGTCTGGAACGGCTTCGGCACTTCGAGTGACTTCGAGGAGTGGGATTTTACAGCCGGCTACAATTTCGATCTTGGCCCGGTGTTTTTGATTCCCGGTTATAATTTCCGCTATACACCCGGCATCGTCGAAGAGGGCCATGCGCACGAGGATGAACACGAGGAAGAAGGCGGACACATCCACAAAACCTACGGCAACGAACTCTTCATCGTCCTCGGCACAAACAAAATCCCGTATGTGACACCCAGCACGGTCTTCATCTGGGATCTCAACAACACACCCGGCGCGTTTTTAGAGTTCCGTCTCGACGGCGAAATCCCGGTTTACAAAGGCATCATCACCCTCGAACCCTACGCCCTCCTCGGTGTGAACCTCGGCTACAACACGCGTTCCTACTACGGTTGGAACAGCTTCCAATTCGGCCTCGAAGCAAACTGGCAAATCAACAAAATCATCAGCGCCTTCGCCGGCATCAACTACAGCCTCGCCATGACCGCCCTGCAGGACATCGACCAAGGCAACGAAGTCTGGGTCAATGTCGGCCTGAGCTTCACCTACTGAGTGCCACAAAAATTTTAAAAAATCGTCGTCCGCCCCCGGAGACGGCGCTCTGCGCCTGAGGCTTGGGCCGACACGGAGGTCAGCCCTCCAAGGAAAACGAGGGACGCGCCCAACGCACAATCGGCGCGGCAGCGCCCAGCGAAAAACCAACTGGAGGGATGACCTCCGTGTCGTCCGATTTTTGCGGCTTTGCCTCATTCAGAGAATCAGCACCTCCCGACTCACGCGTGCGTGCCGTAGAGTCGGTCGCCGAAATCCCCCAATCCGGGTATGATGTATCTTCGGGCATCAATCCCGCTGTCGAGAACGCCCAAAATGATCGGCACCTCAGGATGTGCCCTTTCCACCATTTCGACACCCTCCGGCGCGGCGATGATACAGGCCAGGGAGACATCTTTTGCCCCGCACTCCTTCACGATCGAGAGGGCGCGCGATGCGGAGCCGCCGGTGGCAAGCATGGGGTCGACCACAATAGTGCGCGCATTTTCCAAAGGAGGCAGCTTGCAGTAATAACTCCGCGCCACAGCAGTCTCGTGGTCGCGCTCAAGCCCGATATAGCCGACCGAGATATCGGGAAAGACATCCTGAAACGGCTGCAACATTCCGAGGCCCGCGCGAAGGATTGGAACCACCACCAACGGGCGGGCCAACACTCTGCCGACCGAGGCCATGAGCGGCGTGTCGATGGATTTCTCGACTGTTTCCAAATCGCGCGTCACCTCCAGCGCGAGCAACAAAGTGAGCTGGTAACTCAGATTCCGAAAAAGCACGGGCTTCGTCGTCTTGTCGCGCAAGTGGGTGATGATATGCTCGGCCAGCGGGTGGCTTAAAAGATGAAGCGGCATTGACTCAGAATCCGAAAAACCCGTCGCCTCAGCAATGAGAGTTTTTACTCTCGCCAAACCGCGCGGAAGGCTCAGGTATGCCGCCTTGTGCCTCCAACGAGAATAAATACTCGCAAGGCCTCTTCGTTCTCCAGCCTCCTCCAGAGCGCCCGAGTGGTCGGCGGCAAGCTCTGGTCGTTCATAGATTGGATTCCAGACCAATCAAGGAAACGATTTTCAAGACCTCCAAAAACCTGGGACTCAAGTGACCCGCGCAGGGATTTTGCCAGTTTATCCTCCCCTCGCCCGATGACGCTTTTTGCTTGGGTGGAAGCAGAGCTGGGCTTTTACTTCACCGCTCATGACCGAATCGGATGCCTACATTGCGTTGAATATGGTGCCCCGGATCGGTCCGGTGAGGGTGCGGCGTTTGTTGGAAGCCTTCGGATCGCCTATGGCTGTGCTTGCGGCTCAGGTCGCGCGTTTACAAGCGGTGTCCGGAATAGGTCCCGAGGCGGCAAAAGCTCTCACCGATTGGGAAAGCCACGTGGACCTTCCGGGCGAACTCGATCTGGTGAAGCAGCACGGCGCCAGAGTCGTCACGCTCGCCTCGCCGGATTACCCCGCCCTGCTGCGGGACATTCATGATCCCCCGACTGTGCTTTACATGATGGGAGACATTCTGGAGCGCGACCGCCATGCCATCGGCGTCATTGGAACCAGAAAACCCACGCACTATGCGTCGGACTGCGCCAAAAAACTCTCCTACCAACTCGCGTATGCCGGCGTCACTGTGGTGAGTGGTCTCGCCCGAGGAGTGGATACCCTCGCCCACCAGGCCGCACTCGCGGCAAAGGGACGCACGATCGGCGTGCTGGGCAGTGGACTTCTGGAATTCTACCCGCCGGAAAACAAGGAACTCGCGGAAAAAATCGCCACCTCCGGCGCGGTTATCACAGAGTTTTCCATGCGCGTCAAAGCCGACCGTCAGACCTTCCCCATGCGCAACCGCATCATCAGCGGATGCTCTTTTGGCGTGCTTGTGGTGGAGGCGGGAGCCAGCAGTGGCGCACTCATCAGCGCGAATCAGGCCGGCGAGCAGGGACGCTCGATCTACGCCGTTCCCGGCCGCATCGACAACCCGAACGCCATCGGCTCAAACCGCCTCATCCAGCAAGGAGCCAAGCTCATCACCTCCGCTGCAGACATCCTCGACGACATGGGAATCCTCTTCGCCGAAAAACCCGAGCTCACCCCGGCACGCGCCCCTGAGCTCACCGGCAACGAAGCGCAAGTCCACGCGGCCATCGGCGAAGACGAAGCCCACATCGACACAATCATCGAGCGAAGCGCCCTCCCGAGCCACACCGTCTCCTCCACCCTTCTTTCCCTCGAAATGAAAAGGCTCGTCCGACAGTTATCTGGCAGCCGGTTTGTGAAAACCGCGTAAAAGCCTTACCTGTTCGGGAAACCCCGGCTTGAAAATCATGAAAAATTCTATCCTCATTTTTAGCGATCAGCTCACCTTGGAAAACACCGCGCTGGCGGCAGGAGAAGCCGGGAGGGATGTCGTTTTACTCATCGAAGCGAGGGACTCGGGACGCGCCCACAAGATCAAGCGCGTGTTCCAATTCACGGCGATGCGGGAGTTTGCCAAATCCCTGCGCGAGCACGGATGGGAGGTCGATTACCGAATGATGGCGGACGCACCGTGCTTCGCAGACGCCTTGAAAGACCACCTCGAGCGGCACCGTCCGGAAGCCCTCCAAGTCATGGAGCCGAATAATTGGTCCCAGCAGAAAATCCTGGAATCCACCGCCACGGGCGGAATCCCCATCCAGACCACTCCCACCTGTCAATTCGTGACTCCGCGCGCGGAGTTTTTGAGTTTCGCGCAAGGGAAAAAGCGCCTGCTCATGGAGGCGCACTACCGCCGGACGCGGCAAAAACTCGGCACCCTCATGCAAGATGATGGCGAGCCCGAGGGAGGCGCATGGAATTATGATGCCGAAAACCGGAAAACTGTGCGCGACTGGAAAAAGGACGGTGCGCCACAGCCACAGGCTTCGCCAACCCTGCAACGGAATCCAAGCCCTTTGCAGGCGGAGGTCGCCGAGGAGGTGACGCACTGGTTCCCGGAGGACATCGGCCGCGCCGGGGATTGCTGGCTGCCGACGACACGGGAGGCCGCACTCGAGGCTCTCCGGCAATTCATCGAAACCCGCTTGCCACTATTCGGGGACTATCAAGACCTCATGTTGCAGGACTCCCCGACGATGTTCCACAGCCTGATTGCCGGACCGCTGAACCTCGGCCTCCTCCTGCCGATGGAGTGCGTCGCTGCAGCCGAGCGGGCCTACAAAGCAGGCCATGCCCCGCTCGCCGCCGTGGAAGGATTCGTGAGGCAAATCATCGGCTGGCGGGAGTTTGTGAACGGCGTGTATTGGCTGAAAATGCCCGCCTACCTGAAATCCAACGGCCTCGGAGCCCATCGGCCGTTGCCTGCATTTTTCTACACCGGCGACACCAAGATGAACTGCTTGAGCTGCGTGATTCATGAAGTCCGCGACACCGCCTACAACCACCATATCCAGCGGCTCATGATCCTTGGAAATTTCCTTCTCCTCGCTGACATCAACCCAAGGGAGGCGCATGACTGGTTTTTGGAAATGTATATCGACGCGCACGAGTGGGTCATGGCCGCCAATGTCCTTGGCATGGCCCTCCACGCCGATGGCGGGTTTATGGCCACCAAGCCCTACGCCGGCTCCGCTGCGTATATCTCGAAGATGGGCAACTATTGCTCTGGCTGCGCCTACGACCCGAACAAGAAATCCGGCCCCGGCGCGTGCCCCTTCAACCTGCTCTACTGGGATTTCTACGACCGCCACGCCGACCGCTTCGCGTCAAATCCCCGCACGAGCATGATGGTCAGCTCCTGGCGCAAACGCTCGGACTCCGACCGCGAAACGATTCGCCAAGAGGCCGCCATATTCCTGGCGGGACTTTGATTTCCAAAAACAGCGCAGGATTTTCACCGCGCGATTTTGAGCTTTCGAAGGTTCAGACATCCTAGCGCGCCGGGAAATCGAATGAGCCCGCCCAACTCGAAAAGCGCGGCATTTGAAATTTCGACTGCAGCTCGCGAGGCCATGCCAAGCGCCGTCGAAACTCGTTCCGAGTTCCGCTACAGGAATCGAGGCGGCTGCGCCGCAAAAAATGGCGCGGCAGCGCCGGGGTCCCGGGGAGCGCACCCGCCCCCGGGTGCACCAGCACGCGCCCTCGCGGGCTGAGTTGAAAAAAATGCGGCCGCAGGCCGGTGGTTGTTTCGACAAGTCGGGCGCGAGGCGCACCCGACGGCACCCGAGGGCGGGCGCGCTCCCCGGGACCATGCGCGAAAAGCGCGGCATTTGGAATTTCGACTGCAGCTCGCGAGGCCACGCCAACCGCCGTCGAAACTCGTTCCGAGTTCCGCTACAAATTCAGCGCGTCTTCCTCCCCTCGCTCACGGTTCGCAGTTGATCTTCGAATGGCCGTGGCTTTGTTGGCAAAATGGGGATCAGCCGGTTTCCCTGCGATGCGCAAGGCCATGGAAAGAGGTCAGGATGTCTGAGGTTGTTCTGAAGGGCAGGCGGAGCCCAGGCACCATTTGTCCGCAAACAAGCAGTTTATGGCGTGGCGGGCGCCCTTCCGTAGGGCCTGGATTTTTACGCCGCCAAGGGCCTCCGACCAAGTTCAGCGCTGTCCAATCGATGCGGTGGGGAAGTTAGGATAGCACTTGACCAGCTTCTCCTAAGGTTGGTGGAGAGGGGCCTCAAGCGTGGAAGCAAAGGCAAACTCCGAAAGGGAAATGTGAAAAGAAGAAAGTGACCCTACCCATGTGCCACAATGAATGGACTTCAACAGGATGCCTCGCCTTACATCAAATGAGCCCCTCCGCAGGCGGGACACCTGCACTACATCTTGACGAGCGAAGCATCGCCCCTCCGTCTTTTGAAGGGCGATGCTATTCGATTTCGCGAAGCCGATATCAGGCCCGGCGACGCACACGCCAGAGGAGGAATGCGGCGGCGAGGCCAAAGAGGATGTAGGTCTGCGGCTCGGGCACGACTTCGAACACGCCGATCGAGCCGTTGATACCTGTGCCTTCGAAACCTACGACGAGAAGGTTTTTACCTGAAGGATTGCTGGCCGCGTCGAGGAAGAGGATCGACTCGGGCGAGATGAAAGAACCACCTGAATCGGCACTACTGGTGATCGGGTTGAAGTAGCCGACGATCGAGACATTGTTCAAGTCGGTGATGTCGAATTGGAAGATGCCGTTTTGGCGCTCCGCGCCGACGAAGATGAAATCCTTGCCATCGATGCGGCCGAAAGCGAGGGCTTCGGGCTCGGGGCCTTTGTCGTCGGAGCGTGTGTCGATCTGCGTCAGGTTTCCACTATTCATGTTGAAAGCCGTTGGATCATTGGCTGCCACCCATTGTTCGATGGCGGAACCGCTGTCGAAAACGAGTGTGCCTGTGGTAGCGTCCCAGAGCGAGAAGCTCCGGGTGCCCATCATGGTGGGGTCTGCGATTTTGCCGTCTGCGTCCCGGCCTTGGTCTTTGAGCAGGTTGAGGCGACCGATGCCGGTGTTGTTGGCAGTTGCGGCGACGGCAGTGGTCATGTTGCCAGTCAGGGTTGATCCGCGAGCGACATCTCCATCATCGGGGCGGGAATCTCCTTCGTTGGCGGTCGCCAGCAAGGTGGATCCGTTTTTTGTGAACAAGACCATGGTATCGGGCATGGGGAGGCCTTTCAGCGTATCATTGATAGCGATCGTCGTTCCGTTACCGGCACCATCCCTGTCCGAGGCGTCGATCGTTTGAGTGATCGTGCCCAATTTGTGAATGGCCTCGTATTTGCCGGAGGCGAGATCGAGAACGGCAATGGCGTTGTTTTCTTGGAGGGTTACATAAGCCTTGTCGTTTGTGGGAGCGATGTATTCGGCTTCAATGTTCGCAAACCCTGCCGATGTCGTGGCGTTGTTTGTGGCGAGCGTGTTGTCACGAACGCCTTGGAGGCTCACGCCGCTACCAAGATTGCCTGCGGAGAAGTCATAGGTGTTCACATTGGAGGAGGTGAGGGCGGAGAGGCCGGCAGCGTTGGTGATGCCGGAGAGGTTGACCACGCTCACAGAACCAGGGCGGGCGAAGTTGGACTCCACGCCTGTCGAAACGAATTCGCCCTCGTTGGCGACGAGCAATTTTGTTCTGTCTGGCGTCATGCTCACGGAGTCTGGGTGGTAGCCCACATCGAGAGTTTTCAGGATGGACCCGCTTGAGAGGTCGAAAAAGGCGATCCTTCCGAAGTCTGAGGAAGTGGTGGCTGTCGGCACGATGCTGGCGACGCCAAAACCACGAGCATCCGCATAGACACTGGTGATCGAGCTGGTCAAATTCGCCCCGAACACGCTACCGAGATCAATCGAGATTCCCGATGTCAGCGAGCCATTGGATTGGAGGCCGTAGGATTGCACACCATGGGAGCCGTTGCCGGAGTTTGTGGTGAGAAGTTGCCCGTTGCTGTAGGAAACGATCTCGCCTCCATAGGGCAGTGAAACACCGCTATTGAATGTGATCTGCGCCTGGGCTGCCGCAAAGGGCAAGCAGGAGAGGATCGCGAGGAGTTGGAGCTTTTTCATGATTTGGAAATGGGCAGATCGGAATTGTTTTTTTGATTTGCAGACTGCGAATTCTTAAAAAAATCATCCGCCGCAAAGAAAACGATTGTTACAATTTCGCAACATTGTTTGCGATCAGGTGGAGGATGGCTGTTAGGAAAAACTGCAGTGAAGCGAATTAAAAGAGTTCCGACCGCGCAGCCTCAGTCAGCCGACCTCTGAGCATTCGCTCTGCATCGCGAGGAAAGTGGATTACCCCCGTTTTACCTGGAAAGCCAAGCCCTTTCAGAGATCAGCAGAGATCCACGACCGATGGTTTTTTAAACCACGAATAGAACGAATTTTCATGAACGGTGTCATGCGAGAGTGGTTGAAGCTTTTTCGAACCACAACTGAGCGCAGGGGCAGGTGCGAGAACTCAGGTGGCTGGTGTGGCCTCGCGGAATGAGGAATTTTTAGACCACTGATGGACAGGCGTGGGGAAGAAGGTGCGGCGCTACCGCGCCGGTGGCGGTGGCGTGGAAAGCTCACCGATGAGGCATCAAATGGTCCTGGGAAGAGCGCGCTCTCCGATCCGTAGGCTCAACGAGCCAGAGGCCCTCGGTTGCCGTCGGGGGCGCCTCGCGCTCGAGATATGGAAAATTCCACCGGCTTGCGGCCACATTTTTTTTCAAATCAGCCCGCGGGGGCGCGTGCTGGTGCACCCGAGGGCGGGCGCGCTCCCCGAGGCCATGGCGCTGCCGCGCCTTTGACGAGGCGAGGACCCTCGCAGACTCTCGCGAATGATCTTGCAGCCTTCCAGCAAGCTGAGAGCAGCGATATCTCTTTACGCAAAAAAGCCCGGTTGCACGCTGGGCGTGGCAACCGGGCGGTTTCGGCAGGGGAAATTACTTCATGAGGAGAGCGGCACGGGCGCGCTTGACCTCACGGGTGATTTTACGGTGAAGGCTGGCAGACATGCCGGTCACGCGGCGTGGCAGAATCTTGCCGCTCTCGGTGACGAAGCGTTTGAGAAGGTCGGGATTTTTATAATCGATCGCCTCGATGTTGAGATCCACGCGACGGCGTGGCATCGGGCGGTTGGCTCGGCGGAAATTCGAGCGGCGTTGTGGTGTTTTAGGCTGCATGGCGTTTTATTTGATTTCGCGGTGGAGTGTGTGGCGGTTCAGATGGGGATTGAACTTTTTCTTTTCGAGCCTGTTCGGTGTGCGCGGGCTCTTTTTGTTGCGTGTTGTGATGTAGCGCGAGGCTGGTTTGCCCTCCGCCTTGGCCTCGGTGCATTCGAGGGTTATGTTTTCCTGTGGCATAAATTTAGTCTTTGGTTTCGGTCGTGGTGTCTTCTTCCTCGCTCTCGGTCTCGCCTTCCTCACCGAGCCCGAAGAGGGAGGTGACGGGTTGGCGAACGCGTGTGAGACGGTTGGTTTTCTCCAATTCAGCTTGGCATTCGACAGTATAACGGGCGAAGGGAAGAGCTTCAAGACGGTTATGAGGGATAGCCTTACCAGAGATTTCGCAGAAACCGTAGTTTCCATCGTTGATTTTTTTCAATGCGGCATCGATCTCGAAAAGGGAATCGCGTTCCTGCGAAAGCAAGCCAAGCGCAAAGTCGCGGTCGTAGGCATCACTGCCGGCATCCGCTGTGTGCATACCGAATGCCGAGGCCTCACCGCCTTCGGCACGGTTGCGAAGAGAATCGCGACCCACACCGCTCATGGAATCGAGAAGTGTGTCTTTGAGTTGCAGGAGGCGGTCGCGCTGCTTGGATTCCCAGCCAGTAACTTTGGCGGGTGGCGGCGGCCTCTTGATGACAACGACAGGCATTTTCTTTGACTTTATTGGAGCCTCTTTTTTGACGGGAGCGGCCTTCTTACCAGGAGCCTCTTTCTTAACAGGAGCGGCTTTTTTAACCGGAGCCACCACTTTCGTGGGTGCCGTTTTTTTCGCCGGAGGGGCTTTCTTCACGGGCGTGGCTTTTTTAGAAACAGGAGCGGCTTTTTTCGGGCTGGGCTTTTGAGAAACAGCTGCAGTCTTTTTGGCAGCGGCCGGCTTCTGTGCAGAAGATGCTTTTTTAATCAGAGCGGAAGGCTTTTTGGAGGGAGCTGGCTTTGGGGTAGCAGGCTTGGCCTTGGCTTGTGGCTTGACCTTGGCAACGGGCTTCTTTAAAGAAGCCGCTTTTTTTGCGGCAGGCTTTGCCTTGGCGATTTTTTTGGATTTTTGAGCCATGGACGTTTTGATTTGGTGAAAGGGGCGAGATAAGTAGCGCAGACGCTCGCGCGCGGCAAGGGTTTTATTAAAAGAAAAAAGACGTTGGGTTGAGCGATTGCGGTAAGCGGTATCGCTGATCTTATAGGCGCGGCACATTCCACCCGGGCTTTAAAAACTTCTTTGCGATGGCAACGCGAGATTTGGATTGAAAGAGGAATGCAAGCGTGTCTTCTTATCTGACGTTTTTCATATGAATAAATCTTCCACCATCGTGATCGGCTCGGCTTTTGCCATGCTGGTTCTTGCAGCCTGCGAATCTCAGCAACCTGTCCGCAGAACAGGGTCTGGACGCTTGGGAGGTCAAGGCACAGCTTACACAGACTCAGCATTTGCAACCCCCACGCCGACACCCGAGGGGTATACCGAGATGCCACCCGCGGTGGATCCGTATGCCACGCCCACACCGCCCCCCATGCCGACTCCTCCTCCAGAGCCTGTGGCCGCAAGAGACCTTTCCTACGGCACACCGGTGCCCGGGAAACCAGGTTTCGTCACCAGCCCCCATTCGCCTTATGCCGGATATGTCGATGTTCGCGGATTTCCTCCCGGCACCGAGGTGAAATGCCCCTACTCGGGCAAGATTTTTCTGGTGCCCTGAACAGGCGCGTCACCATTCTAGGCCCCGGTCTCATCGGTGCGTCGCTTGCGATGGCATTGGGTAGATCGACAGATTTTTACGAAATTTCAATATGGGCCCGCCGAGAGGAGGCCGCGCGTGAGGCGGTCGGCATGCTTCCAAAGTGCAGGGTCTCCCACGACCTCGAAACAGTGGTCTCGGATTGTGATTTGGCCGTCTTGTGCTTCTCGCCACATGCGATCGAGTCCATCGGACCCGAACTCGCCAAATTTTTGCCAGAAAAAGCCGTTGTTACCGATGCTGGTAGCGTGAAGGAAAAAATCGTCATGCGGCTTGAGCAGATTTTCGGCGGACGGTTTATCGGCGCGCATCCCATGGCGGGTTCCGAGCAGAGCGGCATCCATGCGGCCCGGGAAAATTTGTATGACGGCGCCGTGTGCATTCTCACGCCCACAGCGCTCACTGACGTGAGAGCCCGCAGGCTTGCCGTCGAGCTGTGGTCCTCCGCCGGGTGCACCATTCAGGAACTCTCCCCGAGGGCACATGACCGCGCGATGGCAAGAATCAGCCACCTTCCTCATGCCGCTGCAGCCGCACTGGTTCATGCGGCTTTGGGAGCGGATCCCTCGGTGGCACGGCTCGCGGGGGGCGGCTATCGAGATGCCACCCGTATCGCCGGCGGCCCGGAAGGGCTTTGGGCAGAAATCCTCCTCGACAACCGCAGCGAAATTCTACTCGGAATCCATGACTTGCAAACCGCTCTTGAGACGCTGAAACTCGGCCTTGAAAGCGGCAACCAGAGCGCTGTGGAGGCGTTTCTTGCAGACGCAAGGACTCTCCGGGCCAGCCAGTCACCAGCCACATGAAGGTTACGAAGGAAAACAACTCTCTCACATCCCGCCGCGCGGCGCTCATCGATACGGAAATCGCTGTTCCGCCAGATAAGAGCATCTCCCACCGTGCCGTCATGCTCGCCGCCCTCTCCAATGGCACATGCGTGATCCGCAACTTTCTCGAGGGCGAGGATTGCCGAAGCACCGCAGCGGCCATGCGCCAGTTGGGAGTTTTCATCGAATGCCCTGAACCGGGAACGCTCATCGTGGAGGGCGTGTCTGGCCGCTTCACCAAGCCGTTCGGGGATCTCGACTGCGGCAACTCCGGCACCACGATGCGTCTCATGTCCGGCATCCTCGCGGCACAAAATTTCACCTCCCGGCTCACCGGCGATCCCTCGCTCTCCAAGCGTCCGATGCAGCGCGTGATCGATCCCCTGCGTCTCATGGGAGCAAATCTCAACGCCGCAGGCGAAAAATCCTGCCCGCCGCTGGTGGTCGAGGGTCATGGTAACTTGGAAGGCATCACCTACCGCACACCGGTTGCCAGCGCACAGGTCAAGAGTGCCATTCTTCTCGCCGGGCTTTTCGCCAGAGGCTCCACCACCGTGATCGAGGATGTCCGCTCGCGGGACCATACCGAGAGGATGTTCGATTATTTTCTCATCAAGTCGAAGCGCGAGGAGATTTGGGAAAACAAAAACTCCCCGAAGGACCGCCGCCTCGTCGAAATCCGCACGACGGTCGAGGGCGGACAGGTGCCGGAGTCGATGGATTTCACGGTTCCCGGAGACATCTCCAGCGCTGCGTTCTGGCTGGTCGCATCGGCTGCGCAACCGGGCTCGCGCCTGCTCGTGAAGGATGTCGGCCTGAACCCCACGCGCACCGGCATCATTGATGTCCTCGTCCGCATGGGCGCCCGCATTCGCGAGGTGATCGAAACCTCGCTGAGCGGGGAACCTGTGGGAAACATCGACATCAAAGGCACAACCCTCCGCGCGACGACGATCGCCGGGGCGGAAATCCCGAATGTGATTGATGAAATCCCCATCCTCGCCGTGGCAGCGGCGCTGGCGCAGGGCACGACCATCATCCGCGATGCCGCAGAGCTTCGCGTGAAGGAGACAGACCGCATTGCCGCCGTGGCTTCAAACCTGCGCGCCATGGGCGTGAAGGTGGAGGAGTTTCCGGATGGCATGGCGATCACCGGCGGCAGCACGCTCAAGGGAGCACACCTGCCTTGCCATCACGACCATCGCATCGCCATGGCATTTGCCGTTGCCGGGCTTTTTGCAGAGGGCGAGACCATTATTGAAGACACCGCCTGCGTGGACACATCCTACCCTGGGTTTGCGGATGCCTTGTTGCATATTCAAAAAGGCGGTCGCATGAAAAACCGCACAGAGGTTCTCTCCGGATTGAAAGGAAGCGGCACACCCGCAGTGAGAGGCGCGACGGCATGATTGTTATCGCCATCGACGGACCTGCCGCCTCGGGCAAAAGCAGTGTGGCGACCCGTCTCGCAAGACGGCTTGGTTTTGCCCATGTGAACTCCGGGGGAATGTATCGCGCTGTGACATGGGAAATCCTCCGCCAGCAGATCGACCCCTCGCAGGCCGGAAGCGTGGAAGCCGCTGTTCATCGCATGTCGGTGGGCTCCGGATTCACCGAAGCGGGCGATTCATTCATTCGCATCAATGCGGAGATGCCCGATCTGGAGCTGCAAACCTTGGAGGTGAACCAGAGCGTTTCCACGGTTTCCGCCGTGCCCGCAGTGAGGATCCTTGTCAATGCGCAGCTCCGCGCCCTCGCGGAGAAACGGCCGATTGTGAGCGAAGGCCGCGATATAGGCTCCGTGGTCTTTCCTGAAACACCGCATAAATTCTACCTCGACGCCTCGCCCGAGGTGCGCCACCAGCGGAGGGCCGCGCAAGGCCTGCACGACAGCATCGAAAAGCGGGACCGTCTCGATTCCAGCCGAGCCAATGCACCTCTTAAAATAGCCTCCGGCGCGCATGTCATCGATACCTCGCACCTGACCCTCGAGGGCGTTGTGGAAAGCATTTCGGGCATTCTTTGCAAATCCGGAATCCTCCCGGCATGACGTTCGTCTATAATATTTTCTACAACCTCGCGAAGCTGCTTGCCCGCATGATTTTTTCCATGCGCATCATTCACCCCGAGCGCATGGTGGAGAGTGGCCCGCTCCTCATCGCGGTGAACCACTCCAGTTTCTTTGATCCCCCGCTGGCGGGCATCTGCAGCAGGCGGGGCGTTTATTATCTCGCGCGCAAGACACTTCTCAAATGGCCATTCTTCGGCCCCCTTTTCCCCGCGATGAATGTGATCCCCGTGGAGCGCGATGGAAACGACATGTCTGCCTTGCGCGAAGTCATCAAGAAAGTGAAGGACGGCAACGCTGTGCTCCTCTTTCCGGAAGGAACCCGCTCGATCGACGGACATCTCCAGCCGGCCCGCGCGGGCATCGGCCTTGTGATCGCGAAGACCGGCGCCCCGGTCCTGCCCATGCGCATTTTTGGTGCCTATGATGCCTTCCCGAAAAATGCCCGCCGCTTTCAGCCTTCCCAAATCACCGTGGTGATCGGTGAGCCGATTTATTTCAGCGCGGAGGAAACGGCCAACACCTCCCGTGAGACTTATCAGGTTTTCAGCAATCGCGTCATGGATGCCATCGGCGCCTTAAGACTCCCATGATTTCCACCGAACGGGCGACGATGCCTCTGCCCTGGCTCGCGGCTGCCGTTGCGTTGCTTTACCTCATCCTGCTGGTGGTGAGATTTACGCTCCCACCGGCACAAATCGATGTGAAGGTCCTCGTCCAGCCGGCGGCTTCGGCTAATTGATTGAATAACACGCCCGCCCGAGTAGCTTCAGGAAATGTTCAAGGAGCATGATTTCCAATACGCGATGGAGAACACCCGCGTGGTCGTGACGCCGCAAAGCGCCATAGAAACTTTCGGCACCACGCGCTTCCATTTTTGCCTCGTTACAGAGCCCCTCGACGAGGTCGAGACCGTCAGAATCCGCTCCGGCACGATCGAGGCCGAGCGGCCACGCATTCTTTCGCCCACCCATTTCAGCAAGGTCCTTCTGGAAGGATTTGGCGAGGAGGCTCGGGACTATGCGGATTGGCTGGAGGCAAATCCCTCGGCCACACGCGTTCTGCGCTATGGGTTCCAGTTCCGAAAAACCGACCTTTCGGAGAAACTCGTGCATGAGCCTTTCGACGAAGCGATCTCGCGGATGGAAGAGGAAATGAAAAAGGGGGATGATCCCTTCCGCGCGCTCATTGCAGGCGTGGACGATGTTTGGGAGGTCTGCCTGCTCAAGTTTTCGATGGAAATGATCCAGCGTTCAGCAGGTGAAAATGTCGCCGAGTGGAAACGGCGCGGCCTTGCCTGATTTCGGGGTTTTCAATTGCAGGGCACCGCAAGTAGGATTGCGGAAATAAATTATGTTCATCAAAGCACTCATTATTTTGTTTCTTGTCGCTGCGATTCTGGGTGGCAGCGGATACTTCATTTACGAACTTTACTATAAAGAGAAGAGTCTGGATGTCGTGGAGCAGACGGCTGTTCCCACTCCGACTCCGGCACCAACTCCCCACCCCGCTCTGGCGGCCTTCGATTCCCTCAAGGCCATCCTTGCACAAAATACCGTGGAGACGCGCGATGCCATCGCAGCCCATCTCGATAGCCATCCAGATTCCCCGAAGGCTGCTGAGGCGCGCGCGGCCCTCGGCCGCATCAATCTTGTGCTTCTCCGTGATCCCACCGCAACTCCCTCGACCCTCCTTTACACAGTAAAAAAGGGCGACTCGCTGGATCGCATCAAGTCGCAGTTCAAGAGCAACTCGGAGTTGATCTATTGGGCGAATGAAATGACATCCATCAATCTTCAGATCGGCCAGCAATTGCTGATTCCCGTCGCCGACACGACAATGGTGATCGACCGCACGGCCTCGACTGTATCGCTCATGAACGCAGGGGCTTTTTTGAAAGAATACAGCCCCGTTTCCATGACCCTGAGCGGACAAGCGGCCAAGGGCGAACTCGAAGCGAAGGTCGCCGACCGCGTCGCCCGCAAAGGAGATGTGAGCGTCGCCTTCGGGGCGAAGGACTACGCCGAGGCCGAGCGCACGGTTCTCATTCGCCCCGGAAATGTTGTTCTCCGCACTGCGCCTACTCCGCCAGCCGACGGATCAACCCCACCAGAGCCATCGGGAATCATTCTGAGCCCATCGGATTTCGACGAAATTTATGCTCTCGTGAAATCCGGCACCTCGGTCACCATTAAATAATACGCTCATGAACAAGCAGACCTTGGATTTTGAAAAGCCTCTCGTGGAACTCGAGCAGAAGATTGAGGAATTGAAAAAACAATCCGAAGATCGAAATATCGACCTCGGAAGGGAGATTCTTGGCATGCAGGACAAGCTGGAATCGATGCGCGGCCAGATTTACGGCAACCTCAGCGCTTGGCAGCGTGTTCAGATTTCCCGCCACATCGCGCGTCCATTCTTTTTGGATTATATCCGGATGGCGTTCACCGACTTTGTCGAACTCAAGGGCGACCGCCTCTTTGGTGATGATGCCTCCATGCCAGGGGGGCTGGCATCGATCGGCGGCATCCGCTGCGTGGTGATCGGCCAGCAAAAAGGGCGCGATATGAAGGAGAACCTCCTGCGCAACTTCGGCAGTCCACACCCCGAAGGCTACCGCAAGGCCCTTCGCCTCATGCGGCTCGCCGAGAAGTTTGGAATCCCCGTGGTTGCCCTCATCGACACTCCCGGCGCCTATCCTGGAGTCGGGGCAGAGGAGCGCCACATCGCCGAGGCCATCGCGGTAAACATCCGCGACATGATGATCCTTCGCACGCCCGTGGTTTCTGTAGTGATCGGCGAGGGCGGTTCAGGTGGAGCCCTCGGCATCGGAGTCGCCGACCGTGTCCTGATTCTTGAAAACGCCTACTACTCGGTCATTAGTCCCGAGGGTTGCGCAGCCATCCTGTGGAAACACCGCAAGCACGCTCCCGAGGCCGCCCAAGCCCTCAAGCTAAGCTCGCCAGACCTACTGAAAATGGGCTTGGTTGACGGCGTCATCCCAGAGCCGACCGGTGGCGCGCATTGCAATCCCGAGCAAGCCGCTGAAAATCTCAAATCGGCGATTGTCCAAGAGCTGCAAGCTCTCATCAAATGCCCCGTTGATAAACTCCTCCGCGCGCGCTACGACAAATTTCGCAAGATGGGCGTCTTCGAGGAGTAAAATCCCGACTGCAGAATGATAAAGATCATCGACCGCCATGTGTCTACCAGTATCCTCGTCACGGCGGGGCTTGGCGTTCTGATCCTCAGTCTGGTTCTGGTCCTCGGAAATATTTTTCGCGAGTTGCTGAACATTTTGGTGAACAACCCGGATGTTCCTATCCTGACAGTCCTCGGGTTCATGGCACTGGTATTGCCATTTTCCCTGACCTTCACGATCCCTTGGGGATTTCTCACATCCATCCTCCTGGTTTTCGGCCGCATGTCGGCAGACAGCGAGTTGATCGCACTCAAGTCAAATGGCGTGAGTGTCCCGCGCGTGAGTGCTCCGGTTTTTGTGATCTCCGTTGTGCTCACTATCCTTTGCTTCTGGATCAATATCGAGGTGGCTCCGCGCGCCGAGCAAGCGATGACCCGCGCGGTGGTGGATATGGCCACGAGCAATCCCGCCGCGCTCTTCCGGGCCGACGAGGTGGTGGATGCCTTTCCCGATCGGCGCGTTTATGTGGGCGGAAAGAAAGGCGACCAACTCAGGGACATTCTCGTGTTCGAACTCGACGACGAGTCGCGTGTTTCCAAAATGATCTTCGCCAGAGAGGGAGCGCTGACACCGGATGTAGCGAACTCGCGCCTCCTTTTCAAATTGTTCGATGCCCGCTTCGAGCAACGCGACTCAAAGGACGGCGAGGACTTTTCGAAAATCCGCCAAGGCATCGTGATGAAGGAAGGCGTCTTCCCCCTCGCTCTCGACAAGTTTTTCAAGGAATTCCAAAACAACCGCCGACTCAGCTCCTACACTCTTCCCGAACTTTACGCAGCCTATACGCGGGCCGAGGGCAAGAAGCGGCAGGAGATGCTTGTGGAACTCAACAAACGATTCTCCACCTCACTATCCTGCATCGCCTTTGCCCTTATCGCCATTCCACTTGGCATCACGACCCATCGCAAAGAGACCTCTGTGGGATTCGCCCTCAGCCTCGTCGTGGCCTTCAGCTACTTCTTCTTCATTCTCATGGCGGATACCTTCCGGGGAAGTCCTGCCGCATACCCCCACTTCCTGATCTGGATTCCCAATTTCGTCTTCTTTGGCCTGGGACTTTGGCTTTTCTCCCGACTTGCGAAACGCTGATGCCATGAAATCCCGACTCCTTCCGCGCATGGCTTTCCTTCTGGTTGTTCTGGGACTCCTCGTGCTCGGAGGCATGCTGGCCTGGTTTCAATCATGGCGCACCGCCCGTTTGGTAGAACTGTATTCGGCATCCCAGATGGTCACCACCCCAAGCGGGCCGGTCGAATACATCCTCAAAGGCGAGGGGCCAGCTGTGCTCGTTTTTCACGACGCCCCGGGCGGGTATGATCAAGGAATCGCCTTGGCTGGATTTCTCGCCGAGGAGGGATTCCAAGTGATCGTCCCCTCCCGTCCTGGCTATCTGCGCACGCCGCTTGAAAACGGAGGAACTCCCGCAAATCAGGCGGACGCCGCCGCGCAGCTCCTCGACGCCTTGGACATCGAACAAGCCTCCGTGCTTGCCTTCGGCTGGGGAGGCCCGACAGCGCTTGAATTCGCACTCCGCTTTCCCCAGCGAACCACCGCGCTTGTCTTCGTAGGTGCCGCCGTGGGTCGGCTCAGCCCACCCATCTCGCCTGCCGTTCCATTCCCACAGGCTGTTGGCGAGGGATTGACGGGTGATATCGGATCTTGGCTCTATGCCCGGCTTGCTGAAAACGATCCTGCCCAGGCGCTTCGCGCAGCATTTTCCATTTCTTCCACCGGCTCCCAATCCGACTGCGAGGCTTGGACTGGCCTCGTTCTTGACCATCCCGACCAGACGGCACTTTTCCAATCGATGGTGCTCTCGCTCGCTCCTGCCAGTCCCCGGGAGATGGGGCTCAGAAACGACCTCCTGCAAGTCCGAGCACTTCCCGAGATGCCGCTCAAGACCATTCAGGCGCCCGCGCTTCTGATTCACGGGGGCTTGGATAAGGCCATCCCGGTCGCGCCGGTTGAGGCCGCCAAATCGCAACTTCCGAATGCCGAACTCATCCTCTTCCCCGACGACGGCCACCTTCTTTTCCTCGGCCGGGGGGCTGCGATCGCGCAAGAGCGCATCACCACTTTTTTGAAAAAATACTCCACACCCCATGGCGAATAAATCCCGCCTCACCAAGCTTCCCAGTGGCCTCCGCATCGCAACCTGCGAAATGCCGCACGCCGAAACCGCCGCGATGGGCATCTGGGCCTCCGTCGGCGGGCGCCATGAGCCGGTGGAACTCAATGGCATCTCGCATTTCATCGAGCACATGCTCTTCAAAGGCACCCAGCGCCGCTCCGCGCGTCGTATCATGGAGGAGGTCGAAGGCGTGGGCGGCGACATGAACGCCTTCACCGCCGAGGAGCGCACCTGCTACTACGCCACCGCCGCTGCCGAGTTTTTTCCGAGGGTGTGCGATGTCCTCTGCGACATCTACATGAACCCCCGCTTCTCGCCGCGCGACATCGACCGCGAACGGGGGGTTATCGCCGAAGAGATTCTCATGTATGAGGACGAACCCTCCTCGCGCGTTCAGGAACTCCTTGAGAAAACCCAGTGGGCCGGCCACGCGCTCGGCAGGCCCATCACAGGCACCCTACAAACCATCGAGGGGATGGATGCCGCCGCGTTCCGTGCCTACCGCGCGAGTCATTACAACGCGCAGAGCACTGTCGTGACCGCCGCCGGAAAGGTCCAGCACGACGAGGTTGTCGAAAAAGTCGCAGCGCTCCTGGCCAGCCTTCCAACCGGAAAGTCTCCTGCCGCAAAACCCTTCCCGGCACGGCAGAAGTCTCCGCGCCTTGTCACCGAGGCGCGCGATATCCAGCAGACCCAGCTCGCGCTGGCCTTGCCCGCATTTGGCCACTGCGACGAGCGCCGTTTTGCCCTGCATCTTCTCAATGTCGTCCTTGGCACAAATGCCAGCTCGCGTCTTTTCCAGGAAATGCGCGAGAAGCGCGGCCTCTGCTACTCCGTGAGCAGCCACTGGCTGAGCCTCAACGATGGCGGGGCACTCGGCATCTCCGCCGGACTCGACCGCCGCAATCTTGAGAAATCCTTGCGCCTCATTCTCGCACAATTCGATCTTCTCCGTAAAAAACCCGTCGGCTCGGCCGAGCTCCGCCGCGCCAAAGAATACACCATCGGCTCCAACCGCATGGCCCTCGAACGCAGCTCCAGCCAAAATTCCCGCCTCGGCGGATCGATCCTTGCACAAGGAAAAATCGTGGATTCCGAGACCGTCAACGAACGCATCCGCGCCGTGACTCCGGACGATATCCTCGCCGTGGCCGTGGAAATTCTGAATCCCTCCCGCCTCACGATTTCCGTCGTCGGGCCGAATCCTGATGAGCCAATGATCAAAAAGCTCATTGGCACATCTTAAAAAAACCCATCGCCTGCCCACGATGGCCTCACGGGCCGCACCAGGCAGCGAAGCGATCTGCTATTTGGAAGGTGGAGCTTGCTTCTCCAGGGTCTTCGGCCAATCGGCGCCGGACACCACCGCGCGGAAACCCGTGTGAATCATACCGGTGTCGGGACTCGTTTTCATGCGGGCCGCTGGGCGGTAGCTGGCGCAATAGGAGCCATCGCACAAAAACGAGCCTCCGCGAGTCACGCGCTTCGGCACGGCCGGCTCAGCAGGATCCAAGCTGTCGGCAGGGCCTTTCGGATTGATGCTGGTCTCGCCCGACGCGGCGCGAGTTTTGTAGGTATCCCCCCGAAACCAATCCGAGCACCACTCCCACACATTGCCGATCATGTGGTGCAGGCCATAGGCATTGGGTTTGTCGGAATCCACTGGAGCGGAGAGGGTGTATCCATCGAGCGGCTTCGGGTTGTGCGGAAATTCCCCCTGCCAAAGATTCGCTGGGCGAAAGGTCTCCGAGGGAGGCTCGTCGCCCCAGGTGAAGCGACGGGCGGGACCGCCGCCGAGCGCGGCGAATTCCCACTCCGCCTCGGTGGGGAGGCGTTTCCCGGCCCATGTGCAATAGGCCACGGCATCATCCCAAGAAACATGGACGACCGGCAGGCGGTCATCCTTCGCGGAGAGGCTGCTACCCGGTCCCTGGGGATGTTTCCAGTCCGCCCCCTGCACCCATTCCCACCAACGGGCGTGATTGCCCAGCGGCACGGGGCCGGGAGGCGATTTGAAAACCAAAGATCCTGCCACAAACACAGAGTCGTCGGGCTTTGGGGTGCCGGGCGGAAGTTGCTTTTTGATCTCCTCCCACTCGGGTTTTTTCTCTGCAGTGGTGACATAGCCGGTGGCTTCGACAAAGCGCCGGAATTCGGCATTCGTGACCTCGGTGGCATCCATCCAAAATCCATCGACCCTGACGCGGTGAACGGGAAATTCATCAGTCCGGGCTTCGGGACCCACGCCGCCCATGTCGAACTCGCCACCGGGAATCCAGACCATCCCCGGAGGCCAAGGTTTTTCGGGCCATTGCAAGATGTCTGGCGAAGCAGCGGCGGCGAGTGCTGCCGCACGCGAGGAAGGCGTCAGGCAGGCCTCTTCTTCTGCGGCAGAAGCTGGATGCGCCATCGCAAAAACGGCCACCGCGCTTGAGAGACGCAGGGTCTGACTCCAGAGACTTCGGCTTTTAGTGAGGGATTTCATTATTCAAAAAGCGGCTCATTTTTTAAGGATGGAAGAGGTTTACTACAAGGGGCCGTGGGGTTCTTTTCAACAAAGATTCCTTGGTAACCCCCATGGGCAAGAGCCCCACAGCGTTTTTCCAGAGTAGGTTTCGATCACCCTCGATGATTAGAATCGCCACCGGAGGGATTTTTCCGGTTGTGGAACATGGCGACCATACCGATGAGGAATGAGGTCGTCCAAGCAATCGAAAACATGCCGGAGAGTGCGATGACGGCCGTGACGGCATTCCAGGCTTGGGGCATGATGTCGCTCCCGTAGCCGAGCGTGGTGTAGGTGCTGGCGCTGAAGAAGAGGGCCTTTTGAATGTCCGGCACAAGGCCCGATAGGGACAGGGCGTAGCCCCAGATGCCGATCTCGACAAGGTGGGAGGTCAGCATGAGAAAGAATCCGAGATACAGGAACGGGCGGGCGATGAGGTAACGCTGGCGGGCGATGAGAGGCTCGATAAAACGCATCCGGATGTAGCCGACAAGCTCCGAGAAGAGGGCGTGGGTGGTCAAAATCACGATCAACATGACCCCGCCAAAGAGGAGCGGGGAAATATCGAAAATGAGAATCCTCGATTCGTTTAAAACGGGTTGTGCGGCAGATGGCATCGGGCGTGGAGAGGTCAGCGGCTGGTAGCTATGGAGATGGTCTGGCCGATTCTCAAGGGCAGTGGCGGCGTGCCGGTGACGCGGATGCGAACCGGAAAGCGATTGGGCAGTCTCACCCAGTCGACGGTCTGACTGACTCTCGGCAGGAGATCCACGGTGGATCCGTCGGGATCGAAAATGCCCCACGCGACGCTCTCGATCTCGCCCTCAAAGGGTTGGTTTTCGCGGCCGATGAAAGTGAGCTTGGCTTTTCCGCCCTCCTTGACGTGCTGGAGTTGGGTTTCCTTGAAATAAGCAGCGACCCAAAACGAACTGGAGTCGACGAGTGCGAGGAGTTGTTGCCCGGCGTAGACATAAGTGCCGGGGGAGGTGTTCATGTTCGTGATATAGCCATCGACCGGCGCGAAGGTTTTTGTGTAGCCAAGGTTGAGGTTGGCGTAGTCGAGTTCCGCCTGGGCGGCCGCTGTATCAGCTTGAGCAGCGGCCAGCAGGTCCTGGGCGTTTTGCAGGTCACGGAGGTCAGTGACCTTGCTTTGGTAGAGCTGGGTTTGGCGGGCGAGTTCCTGGTTCGCCTGGATCTCGGCCGCCTGGGTTTGCAGGAGCTTGGCCTGCGCATTTTTCACGGTGGCGATGTAGGTCGAGGGATCGATCTCAAAGAGGAGGTCCCCTTTTTTGACGCTCTGGTTGTCGCGAATCGGAATCTGGATGATTGGCCCGGCCACTCGACAGGCGACTCCCACCACATTCGCCCGCACCTGGCCGTCACGCGTCCACGGCTTGGTCGTGTAGCGTTCATACATCCCCAGGGAGGCTGCGGCGGCAAGGATGACTGTCACAAGCGTGAGGATGTATTTTGTTTTTTTAGGATTCATGGCGACAGGGCGAGTCCGATCACGCAACCAAAGAGAACCGCCATGGCGATGAAAAAGACAGGCAGATTTGCGACATGGCGCGTAAGGCGCAAATGCTCCATGACAATAACAAAAATCCAAGCGGCGAAAAATCCCAGCACGCTTACGACCATACCCCAAGGGAGGAGAAATTCCCCAATCAGGATTTCGGCGGCGATGGCTAACAGCAGCATGTGGCCTCATCTTCTCTGCCTTTCTCGTGGACGCAAGCGCAGTCCTACTCCTAAGATTGCCACATGCCGTCGCCCGTTGTGGAATCCCGTTGGTCGCGTTTGGCGGCGACCCTTGATTGGGCCGGGGCCGTCATGGGTCTGCAGATGGCCATCGCGGTGGTGGCGGCCTTGTTTTTTGCCTTGCTTCTCAGGCTGGAGTATCCCACATGGTCTGTTTTCACCGTCTTGATGCTCCTGTTGGCGCAATATGTGGGAGCGGTGCAACAAAAGGCTGTTTTCCGCATGGCGGGAACGGTGCTCGGCGGCTTGCTGGGATATCTGGCCACTGGAGCGTTACAGCAGGACCCGTGGTTGTATCTCTCGATCACATTTGTGGTGATCGCTTTTTCGGTGGCGATGTTCGGCCAATCGCGGGCCCCGTATGCGTTTTTCCTCTTGGGATTGACCTATGTGGTCATCGTATCAAATAGCCAAACCGACCCCTCCCTCGCGTGGAAGTTTGCCCTCTTGCGCACAGAGGAGGTCGGGCTTGGCGTGGTGGTCAGCATGGTGGTGCAGAGCACGGTTTTCCCGAACTACGCGAACCGGGCTTTTCGGGAGGCGCTGCAAGTGGCGTTTGAGGAATTGCGGGTGGCAACGCCCCTCGCGGTGGCACATTTTGAGCGGCGCCATACGGAAGCGATGCGGAATCTGAACGACTTCCCGAGCCGCGCCACGGCCTTGCGCATGCTCTTGCGCTTCGGAGGCATGGAGAGCAAAGCGTTTCGCAAAGAAATCGGGAGGTCTGCGGAACTCGTCACCAAGGTAACCCGGGCGGCGGGCATTCTGCGCTCGTTCCAACGCTATGAACCGGCTCCAGAACCCTACCAGAGCGCGCTGCGCGAGTTGGTTGGCGAGGCCGGCCTTCTCTTAGCGGAAGGATGGAAGGATCTGCAGGGCGGCGAGGGACTCGCAGAAACCTGGAAAAATCGCGCTTCGTCATTGAACGAACGCATTGAAGACGCCCTCCGCTCGCTGCGCGGTTCCAAGGAAGCGTGGAGCATCGCGCCAGAAGAATGCATGGGCCTGTCCGCACATTTGCTGGCGATCTCCGAGCTTAGCGAGGCATTGCTCGAGATGGACAGTGTCGAGCGGGCTCCCGCCGGAGTCACTTCTCTCGCCGAGAGCCTCGATCTGGCGCCCGCGTGGCCTGGGCCGGAATGGATCAACCGGGGAATCCGCTCGGGGCTCGCCTGCGTGGTGGCCTTGATTCTGGAAAACTGGCTCAAGCTGCCCAACGGCGCGATGATGCTCCTCTGCGTCTATGTCTTCACAGTGTTGAATGCCCAAAGTCCCGATGAAACGGGCGACCGCTCGGCGATTCGTTACACAATTGTTTTCGGCATTGCCACCACAGCCATCTGCATCGCCCTTCTCGCAGCCACTCCACTGATGGCGAGCTACGCCGTGCAAAACATCGTGCTAGCGACCTGGGCTTTTCTCTTCGGTTATTGGCTCCACGGGGCCGGCGGCGTGACAGTGCCTCTCAGCGCCTCTTTTTTTCTGCTTATCTCCGTGCTCGGGCTCAATTCTCAGGTCCCGGTCGCATTCAGCGATATCGAGGGCGTTTTCAGCGGAATCATCCTTGGGTTTGTTCTGGCAGCGCTCGCTCAGCGCCTCTTCTGGCCTGTGCTGCCACAGCAAAATCTTCAGAATGGCATGCGAGCCTACCTGCGAACACTCAGCGACTCTCTCGAACGGGGAATGGGCGCGTTGCCCCTTGGCAGGCGCATGGCGCAAGGGCTTTTCCCCTCCAAGGCCTTCAAATTCGTTGCCGCCATGGCCGGTCCGTGTTTTCCGCAGGAGGAGGCCGGACGCATGCGGGAATTCATCCTCACGATGCAGGATCTCGCCAGCGAGTTGGACTTGTGCGCGAGGCATCACAACCCTTTTTTACCCCCTGATGTCCAAGCGGACACCACACAAGCCATCGAGGAAACCAAGGCCATGGTCCAAAAAGGATGCGAGCTGCTGGACACAGCTTTCCGTGATGCCTCGTGCCCTGCGGATTTGACTCCAGAGATCGATGCGGCCCTGGCCCTGTGGGACGCATCCTACGCATCGCTTCACAGTTTCATCTGGAAAACCGACCTCTCGCCCGCAGAAGCCATCTCCCTCTTGGGTCTGGGCGCACGATTCCGGGCCACCCTGCTGATTTTGAAGCAGGCGATCCAACAAGCGCGCTCCTTGAGGATGGACGGCTATCTTGGCGATGTCTCGCTTTAGCAGGCTGTCACGAGCCTGCACGCTGGCCAACTTTCGGTTACTCGAGTGCATTGCCGAAGCGGATTCTATCGGTCCGCTTGTGATGCGCATTGCCTGCAAGGCTTGCTTTAGCGTGCCTCTCATACCAACGAAACAAGCGCTTGGCATCACGAAAAACCTCTTCCTGCGTGCTGCCGAGGAAAACGAACCCGGCAGTGTGGGTGGGGTTTTCTGATGGACTTTCATTACGGATTTCAGAACTGACACCGCCATGCAGCAGATTGTAAAGAAGCTCCGCGACAGGCTCCAGGGCTTTTCACCAACAGCTGCGAATCTCGTTTTGTAAAGTCTCGTGAGCCCGTTGCGAATGCCGTAGAACCCCTGGAATTTTCGCAGCGCTTTACAAGCGCGTTTGCGCTGTTATATTTTATTTTCAGTTACGGGGCGTAGCTTAGCTTGGTAGAGCGCCTGGTTTGGGACCAGGAGGTCGGAGGTTCAAATCCTCTCGCCCCGATTTTTTAGGTTAGCTTGCAACGCTGTTTTGGGTTCTTACGGTTAGACCTCCTCGCCTGCCCTTCCCTTCTTCTTTCGGAGAGGCAAAGTATTGCGTCAGTTGCCTTCATTGCGGATGGTTCTGTGCCTATGATTAAGTTGCCGTTGCTTGCTGGAAATTCCACAATTTGTGTCCCTGACTCCGTCGCCATGCCTGAGGCACTTGGACGAGTCACTCATTTGGGTGTGGGGGCACACCAAGACGATCTGGAATTCATGGCCTTTCAAGGAATAGCCGAATGCTACGGGTCCCACGAACTTTGGTTTGGCGGGGTGACTTGCACCGACGGGAAGGGCAGTTCCAGAAACTTGGCATATGCAAACTTGTCCTCAGACGAGCTCGCCGCACTTCGTCGCCAAGAGCAGGAGGAAGCCGCAAGAATCGGTCGTTTTGGGATCATGATCCAACTTGGACACTCCAGCTCCGAGGCCACCAATCCACAATCCGATCTCTTGCCTAACGATCTCTTTCAGATACTCACCGCAACAAGGCCCCGAGTCGTTTACACTCACAGTCCCGCAGACAAGCACCGGACACACTTAGGGGTCTTCGCCGCTCTGCTTCAAGCTTTGCGGAAGATGCCGACCGTCGATCGGCCATCCAAACTGATCGGATGCGAGGGTTGGAGGGATTTGGACTGGCTCTGCGATGGAGAAAAAGTTCGGATGGATGTGAGTGGTCGTGGAGATTTAGCCGAAAAACTCAATTCTGTCTTCGCATCCCAAATTGCCGGTGGAAAACGCTACGATCTCGCCGTGACCGGTCGCCGGGCGGCAAATGCGACCTTCTACGAACCCCATGAGGGCGACCATGCGAGCCAAGTTCTGGTGGGCATTGATTTGACACCTCTTGTCATGGACGACTCGATGGATGTTATTGATTTTACTCGCGGTTTTATCCGTCGTTTCGAGGACGAGGTCGTGCACGGTTTGACTCCCTATTTTAGAAGATAAACATGGAAATTATCATCCAACCCAATGCTGAAGATGCCGCTGAAATGGCCGAACGCATCATTACGAATCTCATTGTTACCAACCCACAAGCTGTTCTCGGGCTTGCAACCGGCTCAACCCCCCTTCGTCTTTACCAGCGTCTTGCCGCCAAGGGGCTCGATTGGTCAGGTATTACAAGTTTCAACCTCGACGAATATCTTGGAATCGGAGCGCAGCACCCTCAATCCTACAGCGCTTTCATGCAGGAAAATTTGTTTCGGCATGTGAATATAGGCGTCAAAAATATCCATCTTCCCGATGGCATGGCGGCTGATCCCGAAACCCACTGCCACGCCTACGAAGAAAAAATCCACGCTGCCGGTGGGATTGATCTTCAGCTTTTGGGAATCGGCACCGATGGCCATATCGGCTTCAACGAACCAAGCTCTTCTTTATCCTCGAGGACCCGCATAAAAACCCTCACAGCTCGCACCCGTCGCGACAATGCCCGCTTTTTTGGATCGGAGCGGGAAGTTCCTTATCATGTCATCACCATGGGAATTGGAACGATCCTCGAGAGCAGGACGGTCCTGCTTCTGGCCACAGGAGAGAATAAAGCCGAGGCTGTGGCGGGCGCAGTGGAGGGTGCCTTGACATCCATGAATCCGGCGTCGGCCCTTCAACTTCACCGAAAAGCCATCCTTTGCCTTGACGAGGCTGCTGCCTCAAAATTGCAGCGGCGCGACTACTACCACTGGGTTTTTGACAACAAACCCGCCTGGCAAAGAATCTCCACGAATTAGAGCACTCGGCCGACAGGGCAGCAACGCGCTGCTGAGAACAATACAAACAAAGCCCAACAGCACCTGCTTCAGGCGGGTTTTTTCGTCGTGGTCTGGATGTGGAGTTCGCGGAGTTGCTTGAAGTCGGCTTCGGCGGGCGATTGGGTCATCATTTCAACGCCACGGTTGTTTTTCGGAAATGCGATGACATCGCGGATGCTGTCCTCGCCGGCGATCAGCATGACGAGTCTGTCGAGGCCGAGGGCGATGCCGCCGTGCGGTGGAGCGCCGAATTTGAAGGCCTTGAGGATATGGCCGAAGAGGAGCTGTTGCTGTTCTTCGTTCACGCCGAGCACGCTAAACATCTTGGACTGGAGGTCGGACTCGTGGATTCGGAGGCTGCCGCCGCCGATTTCCACGCCGTTGAGAACAACATCGTAAGCCACGGCGCGGATTTTGCCGTATTCGCCAGACTCGAGGAGGGCGAGGTCATCCGCGCAGGGGCGAGTGAATGGATGGTGAACGGCATTCCACTTCTGTTCCTCTTCACTCCAGCCGAGGAGCGGGAAATCGACGACCCAGAGGAAATTGAGGGCGGTCGATCCTTTGAGAGTGTCCAGCATTTCGGCGACGCGCAGGCGCACGCGGCCGAGGGTTTCACAAGCGGTCTCCCACTTGTCTGCACCGAATAAAATGAGGTCACCTTCCTTGATGGCGAGGCGCTCGGTGAGGGCGGCCTTTTCGGCGTCGGTGAAGAATTTGACGATCGGGGATTTCCACTCGCCGTTTTCGACCTTGATGAAGGCGAGGCCTTTTGCGCCGGCTTGTTTGGCGAGTTCGGTGAGGTTTTCGATCTGGCCCGTGGTGATGCAGGCGAGACCGGAAGCGTTGATCGCCTTCACGACTCCACCGCCGTCGAGGGCGCCACGGAAAACCTTGAACTGCGAGCTGCTGAAGATGTCGCCGAGGTCGGTGATTTCAATGCCAAAGCGGGTGTCCGGCTTGTCGCTGCCGAAACGGTTCATGGCATCCTGATAGGTCAAGCGGGGAAAGGGCGTGGGGATTTCCATCCCTTGGGTCTCGCGGAAGACGGCGCTAAGGACTTTTTCCATGAGGCCGAGAATATCGTCCTGTGTAACGAACGAGGCCTCGACATCGAGCTGAGTAAACTCCGGTTGGCGGTCGGCACGGAGGTCTTCGTCGCGGAAGCAGCGGGCGACTTGAAAATACTTTTCCACACCGGCGACCATGAGGAGCTGCTTGTATTGTTGCGGGGCCTGCGGGAGAGCGTAGAAAGCACCGGGTGTGAGGCGGGATGGCACAAGAAAATCGCGGGCGCCCTCGGGGGTGCTCTTGGAAAGAATCGGCGTTTCGATTTCGAGGAAGCCCTCGGAGTCCATCACATCGCGCATGGTTTTCACCACGCGATGGCGGAGCCGCAGGTTGCGGCTCATTTGCTCGCGACGCAGATCGAGGTAGCGATAAGTCAGGCGGAGATCTTCGTTGGAAACCTTATCGTCGAGTTGGAACGGCAAGACCTCGGCGGCGTTCAGGATATCGAGCGAGGCGGCGACGACTTCAATCGCGCCAGTATCCAGCTTAGCGTTTTCCGTCCCAGCAAGACGGGGCACGACTTTGCCGATGACACGGATGACATCCTCACTGCGCAATTCATGAGATTTTTTGGAGGCCTCGGCATGTTCCTCGGGACGAAAAACCACCTGCGTGATTCCTTCCCGGTCGCGGAGGTCGATGAAGATGAGTCCGCCATGGTCGCGGCGCGAGGCCACCCAGCCGCAGAGAGTGATTTCGTGGCCAGAGTGTTCGGTGCGAAGGGCGTTGCAGTGGTGGGTGCGGTAGGACATGGCGGAGTTTCAGGAATTACGTTTGTAAGTTTTAAGTTTTGAAGTGAGGGCCGAGTGATCGAGGGCTTCCTCGGTGCGGGTAGGGAGGTGTTTGAGTTTAACGAGTGGCCATTCCTGTCCGACCACAATGGCGTGGTGGGCACCGAGGTGTTCGGCTTCTTGGAATTGCTTCCCGATTTTGGCGGATTTGAGGGGGAAATCGGTCGCGAGGCCGAGTTCTCTGCAGGATTGGACGATGTGGAGTGCCTCGGTGCGCTTGGATTCGTCAGCAATAATGACATACGCGTCGCATGAGGCGGCGAGTGCCGATTGGAGTTGGGCGGCAGCGGCTGGAGTTTCATCAATGAGGTGGCCAAGCACGACATCGCCCATGCCGAATCCAATGGCGGGAAGATCCACGCTGCCATCGCTCAGGCCCTTAATAAGACCATCATAGCGTCCGCCACCCGCCAAGGCGCGGAGGTTTTTCGATCGGTCGAAGATTTCGAAAACCACGCCGGTATAGTAGGCAAGGCCTCGAACGATCGAGAGGTCGGGCTGCACGAAGCCGGTCAGGCCGCGGGCGGCGAGGGCTTCGAGCACAGGGGCAAAAGCCTCGGGGCTGCCTCCGGCGATGAAGGCCTTGAGATCGGCAACAGTGAGTGCGGTCGAAGCCAGTTTTGCATTCAGCTTTTCTTCAGGCTCGCGCTCGAGTTTGTCGGCACAGGCCAGCGCGATGCGGGACGCGGATTCGTCGCAGCCTCGCGATGATAAAAAATCCATCCAAGCCTTGCGGTCGCTCAGGCGCACCACGAAGTTCTCAGCCGTGAAGCCGAACGCCCGCATCAGATCGATCGCCAAGGCGATGGTTTCGGCATCCGCCTGCGACGAACTCTCGCCAATAATATCGGCGTTGAACTGCAAAAACTCGCGCAGGCGGCCCTTCTGCTGTCGCTCGTGGCGGAAGAAATTTGAGACACAAAACCACTTCATCGGTTTGCGGTAGTGCTTCTCGCGTGCGGCGACCATTCGCGCGAGGGTGGGAGTCATTTCCGGTCTCAAGGCGACCTCGCGCCCGCCTCGGTCGGCGAAGGAATAAAGCTGCTCGAGAATCTCCGCCCCCTCCTCGTTTTTCTTGCGGTAGAGGTCCGTGCTTTCAAGCACCGGGCCATCAAATTCCACAAACCCGTAGCGCTTCGCCACACCGCGCCAAATTGCAACAATGTGGTTCCGCCTGGCGCATTCCTCGGGATAAAAATCCCGAAATCCCGGCAATGCCTGCATCACGCGACGAACCTCCCCTGAACCGAAATCCTGAAAATCATCGCCGGACTCTGCCTGTTTCGACCCCGCCTGCAAAGCCGCAAATCAGTTCTCGCGCGCGACGGCAGGATTTCCGGCAAGCACGACATCTGGCCCTGCATTCCTCATCACCACGGCCCCAGCCGCGCAAACGGTATTGCGCCGCAGCGTGACACCAGGCCCGATGAAGGCACTTGCAGCAATCCAGCACCCCTCCTCGATGACGATGGGTTTTGTCACCAAATCGAAGGTTTCCTTCTCAAATTTGTGCGAGCCCGTGCATAGGAATGCCCGTTGGGAGATGCACACATGGGACTCGATCCTCACGCGGTCGAGGCTCAGGATCATCACCTCCTCGCCGATCCAGACATGATCAGCGATTTCGAGCCGCCATGGGAAATTGATGTTCACCTGCGAGCGAATCACCACACCCCGCCCGATCTTGGCGCCGAATGCCCGGAGGACCGCACAGCGAAGGCTGGAGGGCTGAGGGAACCAGGGTTCGAAAAAAATCGTCCGGGCCATCCACCACAGCGCCTCCTTCCAAAAAGGAGCACCTCTGGAGAATTCAGGATTCTGATAGCGCGAAAGGTCCATGGAGATTGATCAAACCTGTCGCCAATGAACACCCCCACCCGACAGCGTGCGATGACAAAAGCAACAGAACCGAAAATTTCACCTTGACGCGATTGCAGCCCGCCTCCATTTGTAAAGGATCTTATCGAGAGTGGCAGAGGGACTGGCCCTGTGAAGCCACGGCAACCGCTGAAGTGTGATACCAAAATTTCGCACCCAGGCCCAGGTGCCAAATCCAGCTCGGGTGTATCGTGCAAACGACAACCCGAGGAAGATGAGAGGGACATAAGCCAATCCGCAGGTGTCCTGTCACTCGTCCACTCTCGCTGAGGAGAAAATCCGACTATGAGCGAACAACAGACATTCTTTTCGAACCTGAAATGCCGGGAGTGCGGGCGTCTTTATCCAAAAGAGGCGATCCATATTTGCGAATTTGATTTCGGCCCCCTCGAAGCCGACTACGACTACGATCTCATCGCGAAGCACATCAACCGCGAGGTCATTGCATCGCGTCCACAGACGATGTGGCGTTACCGCGAGTTGCTGCCGATCGACGGCCAACCGACGGTCGGGGAGCAGGTCGGATTCACCCCGCTTGTCAGAGCCGACCGCCTAGCCAAGGAGCTGGGGGTTGATGAGCTTTACATCAAGAATGACACGGTCAACTACCCTACCCTTTCCTTTAAAGATCGCGTGGTTTCTGTGGCTCTCAGCCGCGCCCGCGAATTGGGCTTCAAAATTGTCGCCTGTGCCTCCACCGGCAACCTGGCCAACTCGGTGGCTGCAAACGCCGCCGCCGCCGGACTCACGAGTTATGTCCTGATCCCCGCAAATCTGGAGAGAAGCAAAATCGTTGGCTCGCTTGTCTATGGCACACAGGTCATCGGCATCGAGGGCGCCTACGATCAGGTGAACCGCCTGTGCTCCGAGATCGCCGGCAAATACGGCTGGGGTTTCGTCAATGTGAACCTGCGACCCTACTACGCGGAGGGATCCAAAAGCATGGGTTTCGAGATCGCCGAGCAACTTGGCTGGAAGCTCCCGCGCCACACCGTCATCCCGATGGCCAGCGGTTCGCTCCTCACCAAGATTCACAAGGCCTACAAGGAATTCATCAAAATCGGCATCCTCGGCGAGCAACCCTTCTCCGTCCACGGGGCGCAAGCGAGCGGATGCTCACCGATCTCCGAGGCCAAGAAGAAAAACAGCGACATCGTCAAGCCGGTCTCAAAACCGGACACCATTGTGAAATCCCTCGCCATCGGCACTCCGGCGGACGGCTACTATGCCATCCGCAGCATGAACGAGACAGGCGGATGTGCGGACGATTGCTCGGATGAAGAAGTGATTCGCGGCATCCGCGACCTCGCCGAATACGCTGGCATTTTTGCCGAGACAGCTGGAGGCGTGACAGTCGCCTGCGCCCGCAAGCTCATCGACAGCGGAAAAATTCCCCGTAACGAGAGCATCGTCCTCTGCATCACAGGCCACGGGCTCAAAACCCAGGAAGCCATTCACGGCCACTGCGGCGAAGCCCGCGTCATCAACCCCAGCCTGCGCGAATTCGAGGCCCTCATCGCCAACGACGAGGCTGTCCTGGAAGGAAGTTTTAAGTCTTAAGTTTGTAAGTTTTAAGACTCACCAACCGACGAGCCAACACCCAAAACAAAACCTCCACAACCACTCCACTTAAAACTTAATCCTTAAAACTTAAAACTCCACATCATGCCTATCCAAGTCCGCATCCCAGCCCCCCTCCGCAAGCTCACGAATGAGCAAGAAGTCGTTCCCACCACGGGCGCAAACATTGGCGAGATTCTCACAAATCTCAATGCCGCCCACCCTGGCCTCTTCGAGCGCATCTGCGACGAAAACGGCAATGTTCGCCGCTTCGTAAACATCTTCGTCAACGACGAGGACATCCGCTTCCTACAGGAAAAAGCCACACCCTTGAAGGAAGGCGACGAGATCAGCATCGTTCCAGCCATCGCCGGGGGTTAGGCTTTATTCGTTCGTGAAAATTGGCCGCTCATTTTTGGGGGTCTCTTACCTTGCGCTTACTGCACTTTCTCTTTCGAGTCTCTCTGCAAAGCCGGACAAGGTCAACGAACTGTATCTCGAGAGCTGTGCCTCCTGCCATGGATCAAAGTTCGAAGGCGGGTTGGGCGGCAATCTTGCCGATGGTTTCTGGAAACACGGCGAGAGCGATCACGCGATAGCGCGCGTGATTTCGCAGGGCCTGCCGGATCTCGGCATGCCTGCCTATGAAAAAACCCTCTCCGCCGAGCAGATTCGCTCACTCGTGGTCTTTCTACGGGAGAAGGAAAAATCCACCAAAACCCAATCCTCGCCCCCTCCACAGCCCAAGGAGGGTCGTGCCGTAAAGTCCCTCGAGCACTCCTACAAGGTCGAAACCGTTATTGGCTCAGACCTCAAAACACCATGGAGCTTGGCTTTTCTGCCCGATGGATGCCGACTCGTAACCGAACGACCAGGCGGGTTGCGGGTCATTGATGCCGATGGAAAACTTCTGCCCGACCCGGTCGCGGGAACGCCACGCGTGATCGAGTTGGGGCAAGGCGGAATGCTGGATGTGGCCGCTTCCCCCGACTTTGCAAAGGATGGCTGGATCTACCTGGCTTTTTCGGATCCGCTCGAGGGGGAGAAAATGCGCGCCATGCTCAAGATCGTGCGGGGGCGCATTCGCGATCATGCTTGGACGGACGAGGAGGTTGTTTTTCAAGCCGCGCCGGATTTTTACACATCCAACGGCGTGCATTTCGGCACGCGTATGGTTTTCGACAGTGGGTATCTTTATTTCATCGTCGGCGAGCGCGGCGGGAAAATGGAAGTGCAAGACCTCGCCCGCCCGAATGGCAAAATATACCGCGTCTTCCCGGATGGCACCATACCGCCGGACAATCCATTCACTGCCGACAAAAACGCCATTCTCGGCATCTGGAGCTACGGGCACCGCAATCCGCAGGGCCTTGCCACCGACCCGCGCGACCATGCCATCTACGCCACCGAGCACGGCCCGCGCGGGGGCGACGAATTCAACCTCATTCGCAAAGGCGCGAACTACGGATGGCCGGTCATTTCACATGGCATGAACTACGATGGCAGCCCGCTGACCAGCCTCACAGAAAAGGAGGGTATGGAAAAACCGCTTCTGCACTGGACCCCCTCGATCGCGGCCTGCGGCCTCGCCTGCTACACGGGCGACAAATTTCCCGACTGGAAATACGACTTCTTCGCCGGTGGCCTGCGCGGGGAACTCCACCGCATACGGGTCCAAAAGGAAAAAGTCGTCGCCGATGAGATTCTGCTCTCCGGTCTCGGCCGCATCCGCGATGTGCGCACCGGACCCGATGGCTTCCTTTACATTGTTCTCAACCAACCCGACCGCATTGTGCGGTTGGTGCCGGCGGAGTGAGAACGCTGCGCGGAGCCTTCACACTTGTGGAGTTGCTCGTTGTCTTGGCCGTAATAGCCATTCTTGCGGCGCTCTCGCTGGGCAGCCTCTCGAAACTCAGAGCCTCCTCCGACCGCTCAAAGGCCATCTCCAATATGCGGCAGATCGGGACGGGCATCACACTTTCCGCTGCTGACAACGACGGCAAGCTCCCCGGCCCGCTCTGGCCTGGCCAGATGGCGCAATTCGATCCTACACGCAGCGGACGCCTCGTGCGTGAGTTGGCTCCATACCTTGGCATTCCCACTCCCGCCGCGCCAAGAGTCGAACCCCTCTTTGTCCCGCCCGCCTACCGCAAGACCGTGAACACATCGTTTCTCGATTCCGCCAGAACCTTCGTTGTGAATATGAGCGTCCGGGATGCCGACCAAACACTCGTCCCCTGGGGAAATCTCGCCACCTCTCCAGCAAGTCAACCGCTCAAACTGGCGAACATACCATCACAAGCCTGGGGATTCTCCGACGCCGACGCCCTCCATCCCCGAGTCATAGGTGCCCCCTGGGCGACAAACACACCTCCAAAGCCGGTCCACACGCCAAAGCGCCTGGCTTGGTTTTTCAATGGATCTGTCGCTCCGGTGGATGACACTGCGCTTGCACTACCTTAGACGCCCCTAAAAAAAGGGTGGAAAATCGCTCTTCGGCAGCCATCCTCTACCGTTCCTCAAACCATCACCGACATGCAAAATCCCATTTCCCGCAAAGGCATCATTCTCGCCGGAGGCTCTGGCACGCGGTTATATCCACTCACCATCGCGGTGAGCAAGCAGCTCATGCCTGTGTATGACAAGCCGATGGTTTACTATCCGCTGTCGGTGCTCATGCTGGCG
>Ga0247832_1000203_pt1 | contig 121455 bp, 120 predicted proteins | sample LaCruzMarch2015__10_FD_192407 | JGI IMG/M metagenome (GOLD analysis project Ga0247832, IMG submission 192407) | Freshwater microbial communities from meromictic Lake La Cruz, Castile-La Mancha, Spain - LaCruzMarch2015_4m | ecosystem: Environmental > Aquatic > Freshwater > Lake | place: Spain... | reverse complement strand
CGAGGAGGAAGCCGACCGGTTCGCTCTTGCGTCGCCTGCCGCAACGCCGATACTTACATCGCGCGCGGCCTGAGCCGGTACACTGCTTGGCCGCCCCAATTTACACCACTCAGGTGGACGTGACCGTATCTTGCCGAAAAAGTACCCCAAGATACCCCAAGGTGCCTTTGGACAGAGACCGATGCGTTGAGACGCCATCGAGTCAGGAAACCGAAGAAGATCAAGATGGTTGGTGTCTCAGGCCGGCTCACGCTGGCTCAGTCCGAAAGCGGGCTGGTGGAGGGGACTTCCTCCGCACCCCTCTGCGCACCCCTTCGCTGTCCTTCTACTTTTCCCATGAAATAGCGGGCTTTTCGACGCTCTATTCGCCTGCGAAGGGGTGCGTATTCGCCGCGAACCGGCTACTCTGGCGGGGTAGATGGCGGGGTAAGCCGCCGCTGATGTTCTGGAGATATTCATGGTCGCCACCATCAACCGGCTCAGCGCGAAGGAAGTGAAGGACGCCAAAAAGCCAGGCCGAGTGCCTGATGGCGGCGGGCTCTATCTTCAGGTCGGAGCGACAGGCTCGAAGTCGTGGCTGTTCATTTATCGATGGGAGGGGAAGCGGCCCGAACTGGGCCTCGGCCCCTATCCGCTGGTGAGCCTCGCCGACGCCAGGCGGCGCGCGGAGGACGCCCGCAGCATCCTGTCCGGTCGGCCCAAGCGTGACCCACGCGTCGTCTGGGCCGCCGGTGTACCGCCCGTCCGGATGACGTTCGGCGACTTCGTCGACGAGTGGCTGCCGTCCGTGATGAAGGACTTCCGGAACGCGAAGCACCGGCAGCAGTGGGAGAACACGCTCAAGACCTACGCCGCTGCGCTTCGGACGATGTGGCTGGACGAGATCGACACCGAAGCGGTCCTCGGGGCGCTGCAGCCGATCTGGTCCACCAAGCGCGAGACAGCCCACCGGCTGCGCGGCAGGATCGAGCGGATCCTCGACGCCGCGCGCGCCAAGGGTCTGCGCGCTGGTGAGAACCCTGCCCGCTGGCGCGGTCACCTGAGCGCAATCCTGCCGCCGCACCGGCCTTCGCAGCAGCACTACGCCGCCATGCCTTACGATGACGTTCCCGCGTTCATGGTGGAGCTGAAGGAGCGGCAGGCCCTTACCGCGCTCTGCCTGCGGTTCATCATCCTCACGGCCTGCCGCTCATCGGAAGGGCGCGGCGCCCGATGGAGCGAGATCGACCTCGATGCAAAGGTCTGGACCATCCCCGCCGATCGCATGAAGGCGGGGCGCGTGCATCGCGTGCCGTTGTCGGCGGAAGCCTTGGCGATCCTGAAGCCGCTGCACGAGATCAGGCGCGGCGAGCTCGTCTTCCCCGGCCTCACGATCAAGAAGACCCTCTCCGAGACTGCGTTCCGCCACCTGCTGGAGCGCACCAAGGCCGGCGACATCACCGTCCACGGCTTCCGCTCCGCTTTCCGCGACTGGTGCGGCGAGGCCACGACCTTCCCGCGCGAGGTTGCAGAGCAGGCACTGGCGCACACCGTCGGCAATGCCGTGGAGCAGGCCTACCGCCGCGGCGATGCGCTCGAGAAGCGCCGCACGCTGATGGAGGCGTGGGCGATGTACTGCACCACGCTGAGGCGCACCGCGAAGGTGGTGACGCTGCATGGCTAAGCGGCCACGATCGAAAAAGAGCAACGCATACGAAGCGGTCCCAACCACCCGCCGCGGTGCTCCCGCCATCGAAATCACATCAAACGGGTGGATAAAAACTACCGAGCAGAGAGAAGTGACGCTCCGGACGGTGACCGTGGAGCGTTACGCTTCACCACCGCCACCTGGCGTGAGTTCGGACGCCCCTTCCGATCAAGAGCATCCTGACGAACTGCTCGATGCGGTGCTCTCAGCTGTCGACCGAACGCAATATCTCTTGCACCTGGCCTACGACGTGTGGATGCCGCGAGCGTGGCGCGAGTACCGAGCGGCGGGGCTAGAGGTCAACGTCTTCGTGTGGATCCACGGGCCCGATGGTGGCTGGCAGCCAGAGACAGCAAACATCGAAGGGATAGCCGTTCCCGCGTGGCGCCTTCCATCGCTCCATGAATTCAAAGACGGCGATGCTGCGTGGATTGCCGGGGAGTTGCTGCAGATTGCGTGTCTCGTCGCAGAGCAGTTGGACAGCGAATTTCCGAGACTGCGTGAGCGGTTTGCCCTCATGACCGGCCAGGTCGAGCCGCTGCACGATCTAGCCGTTCTGGTCGCGCAGGCGGGATGCTTCTATGCCGCGTTGGTGGAGTTTGACACCATGCCAGGGCACCCCAAGGGGGCAACGTTGCGAAGCGCCGCCGAGACCGGGAAGGCTGTGGAACAACCAAGGATCGGAAAGCTGGATTCGTGGGCGAGGCCGGCCGTCGTTTTTCTTCAAGAGCAGATCGACAACGGCGCTCACGATACGACGTACCATCTGGCAGGCCTGTTGCGAGGCTTTCCAGACGCCCCGAACGAGCACAAGTCACGAGAAGCGGCCGTGCGGCGCTTCAAGGAAGCGGGTCACCTGAAGCTGCGAAGCCGGGACAACTCGCCACAACCTACGCATGGGATGCGTAGGTTACCCCCGCGCCCCTAGCTGCGTCAGCCTCTCCATCAACCGCACGAAAGCGTGCGTTTACGGAGAGCCCCGATGGAGACCGCCCACCCCCTCGCCTACACCATCAAGGAAGCCACGACTGTCGCGAAGCTCGGCACGACTTCGATCTATGAAGCGATCAAGGCTGGCAAGCTGAAGCCGCGCAAGTACGGGCAGAAAACCCTCATCCTTCACGACGACCTGAAGCAGTTCCTTGAAGGCCTGCCGGTCAAGGGCAGCGAGTTGGCTGCCTGAACCATGACAGACAGCGCAACGAGGCCACCCGATCCAAATGCAGAGACCCCCGACGGCCAGGAAGGGGGTCTCCAGGAAGAACAGCGAAAGTCGAAGCGAACCGGACTAGACGAATTCGAAGATAGGGCAAAAGAGGCTGCGCGCAAGCAGGCCCGTGCGGGCCTCGACCGGATCATCGGCGAGATCCTGACCAGCCTTGGCGACGCCGAGCGCGATGACGAACAGCGCCGTCGCTATCGCGAGTTTCTCGTGCGGCTGATCGACGAGCCGTTGCAGGCGATCGGTTTCGCGCCGCCGCCCCACGCAGGCGGCGAGCATCGGGTGATGGTGAGGTTCTGCGCCGAGCCTTCGTCGCCGCCCTACTTCATCGGGACAGATTTCATACGCGCGGGGCTTCTGGCTGCTCTGCTCTGGCGCCTCAACGAATGCCGGTTCCAGTTTGGCCCTGCATGGGAAGCGGAGGCCAGCCAATGAGCCAGGCCGCATACCTTGCCCCCCTTCGCCGCGTTGCCGACGTCCTCGTCGCTCCGGCCGCCTTCTGGGGCTTCAAGGTCGATCAACGCTTCACGCACTTCGACCATATCATCCAGGTGTTTCGGCGCGGAAACGGCGACTGGCACGTGGGCATCGATCCCATCGTCGTAACCGACGATGACGTGCCCGAGAGTGGCGCATGCCTGATCGAGTGCGCCACGCTGCGGAGCGCTTGCAATAGCGCGCTCACTCTGGCCGAAGCCGCGCGGAGGGATGGCCGGTCGGTTGCCGTGATCGGCTTCGCCCCGGACATCAGCGCTATCGAGCGCGACCTGCTGGCAGGGCGGGGGCGTCCATGATCGAGCAAATCATCCTGCCCAACGGCGAGCATCCGCAGCGCGACGACGCCGGCTACCACTTCATGATCGACGCCTGGCGAGACGGGACCGCCGACCTTCTCGCGGTGAAGCACACAGGCAGCGGGTGGGGCGAGAGCGGCCCTGCAGAGGACATCATCAGTTCGACGCGGCGACTGGCGTGGGAACTTTCCGACGCCGGCTATCGGATCGTTATCACCTACTTCCTGCAGCACGGCGCCGACCTTCCCCGCGGCAATCACCTGCGGAGGGTCAAGTGAGAGACAACCAGTTTCTTCCAAGCCTTCGTCGGTTGCTCGAGGCGCTCCCTCAGCGCGAAGCCGTCCAAGGTCTCCGGCCGCATGGCAGTCACACGGCTTCCAATACAACCGCACCGGCTTTCGTCGCCACCTGTCCGCCGCCCAACTGGCTCTATCGCTCACCCTGGAACAGGAGGCGCGCATGACCAGTGCTCAACTCTACCCGCCGCTCGCGGTCGCCGACCTCGTCATCCCGAAGCACATGTGGGTGGAGCACGACTTCTTCGAAATCCTCGCACATCAGTTCGACTACATCGCCATGCTGACAGAGAAAGGCGACAACCTCTGGGAAGCTGCACTCTGGAACGACAGTGGCACCCGCGAGCCCTACGACCTCGGCGTTGAGGGGCAGCTGGGGACGATTGGATGGACGGTAAACCCGTCTCCCATCGGCGAAGCGCTGCTGAAGCTTCGACGCGCTGCTGCCTGCGTGAGGCGGCAAGGTGGGCGGCTGATCTTCGTATTCCTGCCCGGCCCTGAATGGCTTGATTGTCTGCGCAACACTGCGCCCGCCAGCCCGGGGAGGTACCTATGATCGACCTCAACGGGGCATCAGTGCACCAGCCTGAGAACAGGCTCGGCAACGCGGCACGCAGGTATGCCAGCTCCTACGGACTGCCCGTCTTCCCGTGTCGCGTGCGGGAGAAGGAGCCGCTAACCACGCACGGGTTCAAGGATGCGTCGATCGACGAGCATCAGGTCGCGAAGTGGTGGAGCCAGTGGCCTGAGGCCAATATCGGCATCGCCACGGGCGACGGGCTGCTTGTGCTGGATGTCGATGGCGAGGAAGGCGAGAAGACGCTCGCCGCACTCATTGCGGTTCACGGGCCGCTGCCGGCGACACCGGAGCAGCGCACCGGCAAGGGCCGGCATTTCATGTTCGGCGTGCCGTCCGAATTTCGCAACTCGGCGAAGAAGCTCGGCGCTGGCCTCGATACGCGCGGCGATGGCGGGTACATCATCGCGGCGCCGTCCATCCACCCGAACGGCAAGCGCTACACCTGGATCGAGGGGCGGAAGCCGTCCGACGTCGATATCGCGCCTGCGCCGGCATGGCTGCTCGCTGCGCTGACAAAGCGCAAGGTCAGCGAGAAGGCATCTGCAGGCCTCCAGCGCCCCGACCCGCGATCGATCCCGGATGCGTGGGCGCGCGCGGCGCTTGACGGCGAATACCGGAAGGTCGCCAGCGCGCCGCCAGGAGCGCGCAATGCGACCATCAACGAAGCCGCGTTCGTGCTCGGGACCATCGTGGGCGCGGGCGTCATCAATGAGGACGTCGCGCGGCGGACGCTGGAGGCGGCGGCCGACGCGTGCGGAGCGCTCAGCGATGAGCGCGAGAAGACGCTCGGCACGATCTCGCGCGGACTTGCGGCGGGCATTCTGGAGCCGCGGGACTTGTCCGGCGTGGGGCGCGGCGCAGACCGAACAAGCCAAACCCGTGGCGCCGATGAAGACGCGAGGCGAAGCGATCCGCCGCCGCATCAGGAGGACCCGCGCGACACGTCGCAAGCCAAGGCAGAGCGACCCGATCCGCTTCCGGTCGCAACCGCATGGGATGGCGTCGACCCAGCTAAAATCCCGCGGCGTCAGTGGCTGTACGGCCGCTATCTCTGCCGGGGCATCCTTTCGGTCACCGTCTCGCCCGGCGGCGTCGGCAAGTCCTCGCTGGCCCTCGTCGAGGCCCTTCAGATGGCGACAGGGCGCAAGCTGCACGACCAGGCCTTGCCCGGCGGCGCGGTTCGCGTCTGGTACATCAACCTCGAGGATCCGCCAGACGAGCTCGATCGCCGCACGGCCGGCGCGTGCCTGCACTACGGCATCAGGTATTCGGAACTGGCTGGCCGGCTCTTCATCAACTCGGGCGTCGATACGCCGCTGAAACTCGCCACGCTGGTCAAGGGGCAAGGCCATCTGGAAGAGACCGCATTCGATCACGTCGAGGCGCAGATCAGGGCCAATGAGATCGACGCCATCGTGGTCGATCCGTTCGTTTCCAGCCACGACCTGCCGGAAAGCGATAACGGGATGATCGACCGCCTGGCAAAGCGGTGGTCGCGGCTGGCCATGAGGTGCAACGTCGCCGTCGGACTGGTTCACCACACGAAAAAGCTGGCCCCGGGAGTTGAGCACGACGCCGACAGCGCCCGCGGCGCCAGCGCGTTGATCAACGCGGCCCGGGTGGTCCGGGTGTTGAACCCGATGAGCAAGGACGAAGCGGCGCAGGCCAATATCCGCGAAGATCTGCGGCGCCTTTACTTCCGCGCATCGCGCGACAAGCAGAATCTGGCGCCGCCCGACGCCGACAAGAACTGGTACCACATGGCCGGCGTCAATCTCGGGAACGGCTCCCCACCCCACTACATCGACTCCGATGAGGTTGGCGTCGCCGAGCGGTGGCAGTGGCCTACCGACGAGGTTGCGGCAGCGGTGGAACGCGAGACCGCCGCGCAGGAGGAGGCACTCCGCGGCCGGGTGCTGGACGGACTTGTGACATGCCTTGGCGACACCTGGATCGCAGCGAACCATGTGATCGCTCATCTCAAGACAAATGGGCACGTCTCAAAAAACAAGACCGCAGTCGATCAGGTTTTGAAGTCGCTCGCCGGCGTTGGCGAGGACGGCGTCACGTTGATCGAACACAATGGAGCGCAGATTGAGATCGAAACCACTCGCACGCCCAGGATGACTTACAACCGCTTTCGGGTGGTGCGCGGTGAATAGGCAACCGACCACTTCCAACACTTCCAAGCATTTCCCAACCTGCCGGGTGGGAAGTGTTGGAAGTGTTGATCTTGCGAGAGTTTTTCGCCCAAAGGTGGCAACTTCCAACACTTCCCAGCGACCTTCGAAAAAGCGCTCTTGGAAATGCGCAAAAACTTGCCTCGATACAACGATTTCCAATTTCCAAGATTTCCCACCCTCTACGAGGGGATGCCGATGCCGGGCAATCGGCCCAGCATCCCTCGGCGGCGCCCGCCGGCCGGGCAACGTCACGTCGCCGGATCAGCGGCGCGCAGACCTTCATCGATTGAACCCCGAGACCTCAACGCCGCCGCGATCGGGAGGCGTCATCGATAAGCTGATGAGGTTCATTGCGGCGGGAGGTGATCGAATAACTGTACGATCAACGCGCGAGGAGGATGTCAGCGCCCTAAACCGGATATCGATTGCCGCGACTGGGATGAGTCTGGATGAGCCAAATCCGACCGACCGCCCCCACCCTAGCCGCGACGCAAGATCGCGACACACGGACTCGATACGCGCCTCCGCGTGCGCGCGAGCAAAGCGAAGCCAGACGAAACCAAAAAGGCACGCACAGCGATGACAGACCGAAACAGCGGCCAGAAATCGGCGCGGGCATCTCGGGGGCGCTTTGCCAAGGGCAACCCCGGCAAGCCCTACGGGTCGCGCCACCGGGCGACGCAGGCCGTACAGGCGCTGCTGGATGGCGAGGCCGAGGCCCTGACGCGCAAGGCGGTCGAGATGGCCATGGGCGGCGACGCCACCGCCCTGCGGCTCTGCATCGAGCGCCTGTCGCCACCGCCGAAGGATGCGCCAGTCACCTTCCCCATTCCGAAGATGGATCGATCGGCGGACGCCGCCGGCGCGGTTGCCGCGGTGGTCGCTGCGGTGGCCTGCGGAGACCTCACGCCGACGCAGGGCGAGCGCATCGCCGGGATCATCGAGGCATGGCGCAGGGCCATTGAGACAACCGAACTGGCCGCGAGGGTGGAAGCCCTCGAAGCGGCTGCGCAGCGATAGGAGGCATGCATGCTGGATCGACGCGTCACACGGCTGGAAGGAATGGCGCCGCCTTCACGAAACGAGGGGCCGTCGGCGGCAGCCGTCATGCTGAACCGGATCGCGGCCCTTAAGGGGCTCAGCGGGACGCGCGACCTCAGCCCTGATGAGCAGCGCGAGTATGAGGGCCTCTGGGCTGCGCTGGGCGGCCGTCCATGCTGAAGCGCCGCCTGGAGAGACTGGAAGGCCTGCGCTCACCCCATCCCCGCCACGTCTGGTGGCTCATGTGGCGCGAGCTGGGCGACCCGTTCGCCGCCCGCGACGACCTCATTGCGCGGCGGCGAACCCGACCACTGAAAGAACCGGAAGCCGCAGAGCTCGCGCGGCTGGAGGCGGCAATGCCGAACTACCTCGACGACATGGCAATCTGATCGCGAACAGCAAAGGGACGGAACATGGGACCTCAAGGCACGAAAGTCGGGTCAGCTTATATCGAGCTGACCGCGAGGACGGACAAATATCAGCGCCAGATGGCCGAAGCTGATGCGCAAGCCAGGCGCACAACCGACGCGATCCGGACCGGCATGAAGCGGGCCGAGGACGCCAGCGCCAGGTTCGGCGCCCAGATGCAGACCACCATGCAGAAAAGCGTCGTGGCCACCAACGGCCTGCAGGCATCGCTGATGAACGTCCACACCGTGCTTGGCCTCATCGGCGGCGTCGCCGTCGGCAAGGCCATCATCGACATTGCCGACAAGTTCTCGCTGATGCGCTCCCGGATCCGCCTGGTCACGCAGGCCGGCGAGGATATGCTCGCGATCGAAGAAGCCCTGACCATGCAGGCCCTGCGCAACCGCGCGGACCTGCAGTCGACTGTCGACCTCTACACACGGCTGCGCCAGTCGCGAAAGGACCTGAGCGACGAGGCCGCGAGGAACCTCGTCGACCTCTGGTCCAAGACGCTCATCATCTCGGCTTCCTCGGCGCAGGAAGCGGCCTCCTCCACCATGCAGTTCAGCCAGGCGATGGCGGCCGGCGTCCTGCAGGGGCAGGAACTGCGCTCGGTCATTCAGGGAAACGCCGCGTTCGCGGTCTACCTTGCGGAAGGGCTCGGGATCACGACGGGCCAACTCAAGCAAATGGGCGAAGAGGGCAAGATCTCTCTCGATGCCATCACGGCCGCCATGAAGAAGGTCGGCAACAGCATCGAGGAAGACTTCGCCAAGAAGGCCCTTACCGTCGGGCAGGCGCTGGTGAACGTCGAGACCTCGCTTGTCCGGTTCATCGGCCTGCAGGATCAGGGCGCTGGCGCAAGCCGGTCCCTCGCCGAATGGATCAACGTCGTCGCCCTCAACTTCGACCGCCTCGGGAATGCGCTGATCGAGGCGGGCAAGTCCGCCGCCATCGGCCTGTCGATCGGCCTCATCCTCGGCATGGTGAAAGCCCTGCGCTCCCTCACGGTGGAGATGCGCACCGCCGCAACCAGCGCGAAATCGCTCGGTGCCGCCATGACCTTCCTCGGCGGACCGTGGGGTATCATCCTCGGCGCCATAGCGGCGGGCGCGATCAGCGTCGCCGGATCCTTCATGGACCTGCGCACCGAAGCGCAGAAAGCGGAGGATGCGATGAACGGCGTGCGCGACCAGATCGCCGCCACCGACGAGGTCATCGCGCAGTGGAAGTCCGAAGGCATCGAGGCGGGGCTCGACGAGATCGCAACCAAGGCGGACGCAGCCAGCGAGAAGATCGCCAAGCTCACCCGTACGATGATCGAGAACGGGGCCGCCGCGAAGGCGATGGCCGAAGGCCAGCAGCTGCAGAAGAATGTCGACCTCGCAAACGCCCTCGCCGATGCCCAGAAAGAGCTTGCTCGCCTTGAGACGCCCGCATGGATCGACGGCTATGGCCGCGCGCCCGATGGCATCCTGACCGGATCAGACCGCGATATCGCGGCGGTGAAGAAGCGCATTGCAGACATGCAGCGCGAACTTGCGGCGGGCTTTGCCCGATCGAGCGATATCGCCGCCTCGCCGCTTTCGATCTGGAAGACACCCGACCAAACCAAGACGACCAAGACGCCGCCGGGCGACACCACCGCGAAGGCCATCGCGGAACTGTCAGGCTATTACACCGCGCTTGAGCAGCTGGAACGCAACCTCGCCGACATCCGGAAGGCCGAAGCGGAAGGCGCAACCGGTGCGAGCCGCGCAGCCGTGCAGGCGATGCTCGACTATCTCGACGCAACCGGCGACGTGGTCACGGTGCTGGAGCGCATGAAGGAACTGTCCGGCGGCATCTTGTCGCCTGCCGATGCAAGGCTGATCGATCAGTTCGTCGCGGCTGCGCAGTTCAAGGACCTCCCGAGCGCAGTGCGCGACATGATCCCGAACATGGGCGTTGGGCTGCCCGATGAAGCCGTTGCAGACGCCGGGTCGCAGCATTGGGCCACCTTCGAGCAGCGCATCGCCGACGCGACAAAGTTCGGCCTGATGAATGCGATCGAGACAGGCGACTGGGGCGATGCTTTCGGCCAGATCCTGACGGACGTCACGCGCGACGCCCTCTCTCGCGCCCTTGATGTCCTGTGGGATGCGCTGGCCGAGATCGACTGGAACGGCGCCGGGGCCGGCGGCACGGGCTGGGGGAGTTTCTTCAACGCCGTCGGTGGATCGTTCAAACCGATGTCCGGCGGCGGCGCTGTCCGCGCAGGCGAGATGCTCCGCGTCGGCGAGCTCGGCTCGGAGTGGTTCATGCCGAAGGTGGACGGCTACATCGTGCCGAACGGGGCGGGCAAGTCACTCTCTGCGCTCACGCAGGTCAGCATCGGCGACACGCACCTGCATGTGAACGGCCTGGCCAATGGCGTCACAACGGACCAGCTCGCGGCGGTACTTGAAGCGCATGCGCGATCACTGCCGGCTGCGATCGATGCGAGGGTGACGGACAGGAAGAAGCGGGGGGCCTATTGATCCGGGTAGCTACCCCAGTTCGCCGAGCACTGCGGCCGCGAAGGCGGACAGTCGCTCTGCCTGCTTGTCGTTTTCGGGACCCTCGAAGGCGACCCAGTAGCTAGCGCCCTCGCACGAGACCTGAGACGGAAGGCGGGGATGCGCCGATCGGACGAAGCTGGCCTTGAGGCAGCCGATCGGCGACGTAGCGAACGGCCTCTCCTTGCGCCTCTCGGCAAGCAAATCATTTGCGAAGCGCGTGTATGCCTCGATCGCGACAGGCGTCGGAGCCCGTTCAAGCTCTGCCCAGTGGAATATCCGCTGACAGTCGCGCGGCGTGTTTCCCATCATCTTGAGGCCTGAGAGATCGCCCAAGTCGGCGTAGGCCCGTTCGAAGATGACCGAATGATGGAACGCGGCGGCGAGGCATTCAGCTGGCGCTGGATCCGGCCAGGCCGTTCCCTGCGCGCGAGCCTCACCAACGAGGCACACCACAAGCGCGAAAGCGGCCAGCATCTTCATGATCGTGTTCCCCATTCCCTGCGTACCGACCTGAAGGGTGGCACATTCGGCAAGCCAGATACACTGGCGCGGCTCGCCCTCTCCGCCCCGCCTTCCGCCGACGGCCTGGCGGGGCTCGCGGCGGGGTTGCGACCGACACGGCGGCGGGATGCGCGACGCCGCAAGGCTTTTTGGGCTCATGATGGCGGATGCAGGTTCCGCCGCAGCGCTTCCGTCATGCGCAGCAACTCATCTGTTGTGCCTCGCAATGTTCCAGCTTCATGGCCGCCTAGCTTGCGGCGAGGAGCAGCCCGACGAGCCCGCCAACCTTCACGACCAGGTCCCAGACAGCATTTATGCCCTGCGTGCGGTCTTCGATGCCTTGAAGGACAGTCATGGCGACCGGCTTGGATCGCTTCACCACGACCTGTTCGGTCAGTGCGGCGAGGAGCTCGCCAACCTCGCGCTTTGTGTCCGCCTGCATGTCCTGTGACTGCACCACCGCTTCGGTCAGTGACTTCATGGCTGCGCCGAATTCCTCGGCATCGCTGCCCTTCGTGAGCGTGACCATGGCATCAATCTTCGCGAGATCGCCGGTGTTCAGCACGCCGACTTGTGAGCCACTAATGTGAATATTGGTCATCTTGGTCCCTCGTGTGGCAGCAGCGGCAATCGCCGCCACTGGGATCCGTGCGCCTGTCGCGGCCCAAGGAGCGACCGCGTCCATGGCGTCGTTCGCTTCGTTGAGCATGGCCAGATTGATCAGTTGCTGGCGAAAACCGTTTTCTTCATTGCGCAAGCGAAGGTCCTCGACCAACGCATGGCACGGGAGGCACAGCCGCTTGCCGTTGCCGTAGTCATACAGTCCGGGCCGGTCGCACTGGTCGCACTTCATGCCGCCCTCCATTGGTCCGACCACTAGCCCTCGACGGTCAAGCCCGCCGCCGCAGCCTCTTCGCGATCAGCGCCAGCAATTCCTGATCAGAGATATCCTTGCGCCCCTGTAGCGCGCGGAGGCCAGCGAGCACCGCCGCCTTCTGTGTTCCGTGATCGGCGGCCAGCCCCTCCAGCAGCGCTAGCTCCTCGTCCGTGAACCTGAAACTCTTCAATGTGCCGAGGTGCTTTGCCATGCCTCACCTATAGCGGCTGTACGGCGGCTAGACTAGCGGCTGTATTGTGTATATACACTGGCTAGCCACACCGGCACATGGAGGACCACATGACTGCCAGACGCACCAAGCCCGCCGCTGATGAAGCGGCTTGCCCTGTCGCCCCGCTCGCGCGTGAGTACGCCCAACTCATCCGCGCGCGGCGCAAACTCCACGACGAAGCAGAGGCGCGAGCGCTGCTTGCATGTACCGAGACAAGTGAGGAGATCGGCCCTCTAAGCACACCCTATGCGGACGGGCTCCTGCTGAAGCGGAAGGAGAGCGTCGAGAGCCGCGCGCGAACGCTTCGCGCAACGTCGCGCTTCGGCGTCGCGTTTCAGATGCTGCTTGCCCATGCCGACTACCTGGAGTCCAACTTCCTCGGCGAGACATGGCAACGCGTGCCGCGCGAGGTTCGCGAGCTTTCCGTCCGCCTCGATAACGAACGCCAAGGCATGATCTGGACAGCCTACAAGGCATTCACCGCCGACATGGCCGACCCCGATCTCGTAGCCATCGAAAGCATCTTCGGACGCGAGGGCCTGACCGACGCCGAATGCGTCGAGCGCGTCCTCAAGGCCGTCGCCTAACCCTCTCACACATCAGGAGCCACACATGAGCATCAAGACCAACTGCCCGGCCGAAGCCTGCCTCCGCGAATGGATCGCGGTCGTGAACCAGCAGGCGGAGGGCGATGACGCTCTCGACGCACGCGGCGCAGCGAAGAAGGCCATCGAGGACCGCGCCTCTCAGGTGATCGCGCGCAGCGATATCGGCGCAGCCTTCCAGCTGCTGCTGGCCATCACATCATGGCCGTGGAGCCCCGCCGACACCGACGACCACGAGGAGGAGCTTTCCGAAGAGACCTCCGCCTCGCTCACCGACGGGACGGACTACAAGCGCCGTCTCATGATCAGCGCCTACTTCCACCTGAGCCGCGCACTGCAGGATGCTGACCTGCGGGAAGCGGAGCGGCATGCAACTTCCGAGGACATGGACGCGGGCGGTATGTTCCTGTGGCTCGTGCAGGCGCAATCGACGGTGGATATCCGCCACCTGCTGGCGGCGTGAGGCGGGGCGGACGCTTGACCGCAATCTAGACTGCAGTACAAAACTTGCGCCGTCCCTTCCCCCAACCCTGGGCCGGCCTCAAGGGCGCCCCGTTCAACGCGGGGCGCTCTTTTGCTATGGTGCTTTCTTGGAGCGGCGCCGCAGCCAGCTGATCGCCGCCGAGCTTGTGGGAGCCATCGCCATGCCCAAGCCCAGCTGGTGCGCGTGATGGACGCACGGCGCACTGCCCAGGCGCTCATGGATGACACCTTCGCGTGCCCCGCAGCGATCCTGATCGCGCTCGTCGACGACCCCGACTTGGTTGTGCGCAGTCAGGACATCGCCCACCTCGGCACGCTGGAGCGCCGCGGCTGCCTGTCCGCCGGCAAGGTGACCCCGTTCGGCCAGCAGGTGGCGACAGTCCTGCGGACCGTGCATGGCGTGCAGGCGTGGCCGCTGGCCGAACGCAGCTGACAGCCAACACACTACGGGCAGGCGATCCTTGGCGGTGAGTGCGGGCGAACGCTGAGAGACGCGCAAGCCGAACTGCCAGCAACCGTACCGACATTCGCTCGGGAAAAGCGTCCTGTGGCCAATGACAACCGAACACTCCCACAAAGACCGCCTGCTTGCCGAGGTTGCCCGCCTGAGCGGCATTGTTGAAGCGGCGCGACGGACGAGACGATGCGTCGATCTCGAGCGGGCCTTGATCGTGGCCCACAGAATGAACCTGTCGGAGATCGACGCAGCTGGCTCGACGCCTCGACCTTAGTCGCGCGGTAGACCGCGCCGCCTGCGCAGCGTGACGCGCATGAGCGTCAGCGCCGCGCAGATGCTGTCCGCCATACCGGCGCGCGCGGATCCCGCAGCCGCGCGATCGGTCGAGCCGATCATCTCGCGCCACGGCCGCGCCGTCATCTCGATCCCAAACCTGATGTGATCTTCGAGCGTCATGCGCCGCTGCATGTCGGATGCGCCAGGCGGGCAGTCGCGCGACGAGGCGAGATAGTAGCCCGCATGCGTCAGCTCGCTCACCATGCGGCCGGCAAGCTCTGCGGCCCCTTGCGACCTGCGTAGGCCTCCGCTGAAGGCCGTCGCGCCAAGCGCATCGAACACCCGCTGATCAGCATCGAAGAGCGCCCGCGCGAGCGCGTCACGGATGATCTGGCGGGGCTCATGATCCACAGCCAACGCCTTCCTCCCGGAAAACGAGGCATAGGCAAGGAACAATGCACGAACATCAAGCCTTGACTTAGCGTCGGCATGGATCAGCGAGCGTGGAGACTATCGAAGCCCCGCGACTTACTCACAACAAGTTGAACAGCGCAGGCATGTAACCTGACGCGTTACCCCTGCCATTCACGAAATTCACCGCGCAGGCGAATTGACCGACACGTATATTGAAGGGGTCGGACGCGAATACTTCGCTCGACTTCTGCGATGTTTGAAAATCAATCAGGCCGCCCCGGGGACATCTGACCTCCCCCGAGACGGCCCTAGCCGAGAAAGGACCTCGACTATGGACCTGTTTAACACCGAGCGCGCCCGCTTTGCAGCCAATACCCTCCTCGCGGTGGAGATTGCCTTCGGAACGCTCTCCTTCTGGTCCCACGCCTTCGACAAGGGGCAGCCCGCGCACTTCGTGGTTGCCTTCCTCCTCACCCTCACCTTCGCCTCGATCTCGATCCTGGCGGCCGGCGTTGTCACCCGCGCGGTGGCGGCCCAGCAGGCAGGCGAGACGGTCACCCGCGGCCTCGTCGCACTCTGCGGCGGCGTCGTGGTTCTGATCGCGGGGTTCATGACCTGGCACGGCCTCACCTGGGCCGATGCGCAGGCCGAACTGATCCCCGGCGCCGAGCACGACTGGCTGCTGATCCCCGCCGCCGGCATGCTCTCAGGGCTCAACCTCGTCGCGATGTATGTCTTCTGTCGCGACCTGAAGCCCAAGACGCGCCAGCCTCAGCTGGTCCACTTCGCGATCGAGGGCGAGAAGGATCCCGCAGCGCAGGCCATGGCTCGCAAGAGCTGGGAAGCGCGACGCGCCAAAGCCTGAACCGACGAACCCCCGCCCTCACACGGCGGGGGTTTTTCGTTGTGGGTGGGTGACGCCGTTGGACTCGCCAGAATGGGCCCAATGTGATCTGCTAGGGACGGAGATGGGTGGGGAGCTTTGCCGACAATTCTTGATCGCATCGCAGCGTCGCTACTGCGGCAACTGCCGGCTAACGGAACGCCGATCCCCAACCGCGCGGCGCGCGCGCTGGTGACGCAGGATCTCGCGCAGCTGGTCTCGCTGGAAGACTACTTCGCAGCACGAGACCGCCTTCTCGATCAACGCAAGGTCGGCCGCGTTCGCGGTCAGGGCGGATCGGTTTTTCTGCTGATCAACGCACCCGACGAGGAGCCGCAACCCGTAGAGCCCGCCGGGGCGCCATCTGAGCGCTCGCTCATGGACCCGCTCGGCGCCGCCCTGCGCACGCAATTCAGGCAGTGGCTTGATCTTCCGCCAAAGGGAGCAGTCGAAGTGGCCGACATTGCTCAGGCCAAACTCGGGGGCCAGTGGGCAAACCCCGACTACCTTCTCGTCAGCGTCTGCCCGTTGTCCGTGCTCGCCGGTGCGCAGATCGATGTTCACGTATTCGAACTGAAGAACGAAGCCGGTGGCCGCATTCAGGCGGTTCACGAAGCGCTTGCTCACAGCCGCTTCGCGCACTTCGCCCACCTGGTCTGGTATCTTCCGCACGGCTCCCGGCGCGAAGCGGAGCTTGATCAGATAGCGGCGCACTGCCGACTGCATGGGGTTGGCCTGATCCGTATGCTTGAAGACAAGACGATTGAAGCGATCGTTGATCCCGTGAGAACGCGAGCAACGCCGCTCGAGATCGACGGCTTCGTGGAGGCCCGCCTTGCCAAGCAGCAGATTGCCAAGATTCGAGAAGCGATGGGTGGAGCCTGATGCCGGCTAAGGTGATCGCGGTTGCAAACATGAAGGGCGGGGTCGGCAAGACGACTACCGTTGTCGCGCTGGCCGAGTTTCTCGCGGCCTACGGCGTGAACGGCCAGCGAAAGCGTGTCGCAGTCGTGGATTTGGATGCACAAGCAAGCGCTTCGATTTCCATCGCAGGCAATGCGCTGCTCACGGACTTAATCGAGAACGAGAAGACGATAGACATCTTCCTCGAGGATAGAGTGGTTCGGAAGCTCCCAACGCCTACGCTCAAATCTATCGCGCGCCGTCGTGCGAGCAGCCTGACGGCGGGCGGACAGCCTGTCGACATAAGCCTTGTGGCGTCCAGTCCGCAGCTACGGTTTGTGGAGCGCGAAATGATCTACACCCTCACAGACAAGGGTTACGGATTGCACGCGATCGAAGGTCAAACGCGCGCCGTCGTAGAACCAGAACTGGAGCTCCTCCGGAGCACCTACGACTACATACTGGTCGACTGCCCGCCCGGAATTTCGGCCTTTACTGAGGTCATGATCACTGCATCGGATTTGATTTTGGCTCCGGTAATACCAGACTTCATTTCCACACGGGGGCTGAGCGCATTTTGCCATAGCGTCGAGGGTATCGCGCGCGGAGCAAAAAAGGTGCACGTGCTAATCAATCGCCTGCAAAACACGACACATCATCAGGATACAGTCGCCGATCTTAAAGCAGGGGCCGAAGTCAAAGGGGCTAGCTACGTGCTGCTGAAGACCATGATCAAGCAGCGCGCGTCGATTGGCGCTGCACTTGAGACTGAACCCGGCGCGACCTTTGAGTCGCGCTGGGGGACACAAGGCTCAATCGCATACAGAGATTTGGCGCAGGAACTCGTCGGGAGATTGAATGCTTAGCTACGAATCAAATCAGGTCGTCGCGAAATTCGCACTCGGCAAAGCGCAACAACTCAAGACGCTGATAGAGAAACCGCTGCTGACGTTTGTGACAAACGTCTCGAAAGCCTACCTAAAGGAAAAGACCACATCGCTGGCGGACCTCCGAGCGTTCAAAGACGAAGTCGGGCTCGACGCGTTCCTGAGCATCGCCGATAAGCTGACGGCTGCGGAGGCTGCGAAGCTACTAGGCCGTCTTGATGCTGCAAACAGCGCGAAGGCGACGGCAGATCCCGCTTGGATGCGAAGCCGCCTCGTTGACCTGGTTGCAGGTCGCGCAGAGCCTGACCCGGTTACGACTCCAGTACGCGCCCCGCGGGCGCCAGCTGCGCCCCGCAAGAGGCGATCGATAATGGAGGACTCCAGTGCGCTGGGGGCAAAGCCAGCGCGACGCCGAAAGGCCACGTAAAGCTTCGACGACGTTGTGAAGGCGACCCCTGCCGCATCGAAGCTGGCGCCAAGGGCATCAAGCCGCCAGCGCAGGTCGAGTTGCTATGGGACCGTGCTCGGCTCAAGGCGGAAGAGGATGGGCGGGCGTGAGCTGCCCGCGCGCTGTTCCGGCTTCACGGGGCCTAACGGCTACCTCATCCAGACTGGAAGCAGAGCGAACCCTGCGAGCGCCAGAAGGGCCAAGACTATGGCAGTAGCTAGGACTGGCTTTGCAATTTCGCGCATATTGCGCTCCCGTCGGCAGACCGAGCGGGACCAAGTGCACTCTCAGTCGTCAGCGCCCGTGCAGTGGCCGACGACGAGGTCCCATAGCATGCCGACAACGCGGAGCGCCACGAAATCAGACGAACGCAGTCATCAAGCCGAAGGCCGCGAAGAGACCGACGGCGGCAAGGAACCCGACCAGGACACGGTCGAAGCCGCCTGGCGATTTCGGCCCTGAGTTCGGACTGAGCATGACGGCGCCCCCTCGCCAGCTTCAGGCGATCACCATCAATGCGCGGCTCGGCGCGAGGTTCCGGCGGCGCAGCGCGCTCGACCAGAAAAGCCTACGCCGAGCGTCGGCGGGGTAGCTGGCGGGGTTGATGAAAGGCCCATTCCATAAGGCCTAGCGATAACAACACTCTAGGCGGGAAGGCTGGTGGAGGGGACTGGATTCGAACCAGTGTACGCAGTGAAGCGGGCAGATTTACAGTCTGCTGGAATTAACCACTCTCCCACCCCTCCAGGGCCGAGCGCGACGGCTTGACGCCGCCGCAGATGAAGCCGAAACGAACCCCGGCCTCACAGCGGAGCGCGTCTTATAGTGACGAAGGATCGACCACGCAACCGGGGCGGAAACGCAGGAAAATCAGGTAATTTTCGCGGATCGCGCGACAGCGACAAGCCGGTGGAGCGTCAGACCCGCCGTGATGGCGAGCAGATTGGGCAACCTGCCGGCGATAAGCCCTGGAGCCGCGGACGGCCCGAGCAAAGGCGCGATCAGGGGCCATCCAGCGACCAGCGCGGGGCTCGCCCGCCCCACAAGGACAGCCGCCAGCACAAACCCGCCTTCGAGCGCCGCGAGGCGGCCTTCGAGGAGAATGGCGAAGTCTGGATCTGGGGGCTGCACGCGGCAGGAGCGGCGCTCGCCAATCCGCTGCGCAAGATCAGCGTCGCCTATATCAGTCCCCGCGCAGCCGAACGCGCTGGCCTCGATGTCAACGCCCTGCCCCGCTTCGCGCATGTCATGGAGCCGCGCGACATCGACATGAAACTGCCACCCGGCGCCGTGCACCAGGGCCTGGCCGTTCGTTGCCGCCAGCTGGATGGGATCGACATCGCCGACGCCGCCATGCGGCCTGAGCAGACGCTGGCGATCCTCGACCAGGTGACCGACCCGCAGAATGTCGGCGCCATCTTCCGTTCCGCCGCCGCGTTCGGCGTCGGCGCCATCGTGATGCAGACGCGCAATGCTCCGGTCGCGGGCGGCGCACTCGCAAAGGCTGCGGCAGGCGCGATTGAAGCAGTGGACGAGGTGCGTGCGGTCAATATCTCGCGTGCGATCGACGCGCTCACGGATGCGGGATGGAATGTCGTCGGACTCGATGGATCAGCCGAGCTGACACTGGACCAGGCGATTGCCGGACCTGAGCCTGTGGCGATCGTGCTGGGCGCCGAGGGCGCTGGCATCCGGCATGGCGTCGCCAAGGCCTGCACGCGGCTGGCGCGGATTCCGATGCAGCCGGGTATGGAGAGCCTGAACGTGTCCAACGCGGCCGCTATCGCCTTCTACGAAGCGATGAAGCGCAAGGGCATTGTTCCGCCGCCGTCAGCTGCCCGCCTGCCTGAGGATGATGGTGGATTTGACGGCGACGGCGACTAGACTTGTCGTCGACCTGAGGAGACCCGGATCATGCGCATTGTCGTCGCTATCGTGCTCGCCCTGATCGCGGTCGGGGCAGCTGCCGTCTGGGGCCTTGGCCAGTTCGGCTCCACATCGACTGTCGTCAGCATTCCGCGCGAGCCGGTCGTGCGTGAACCGCAGGTGGTTGCTGCGACGCCCCCCGCGCCGACCACACCCCAGGCGCGGACAGCGCCGACGCCCGGTCCGGCGCCGGCTGCGCCGCGCGAACCAGCGGCGGAACCGATTGCTCCGCAACCGGCAAGCCCGCCAGCGGTGAGCTTCCACTCGACGCTCGCCGAGCAAGGCGACCCGCCCCCGAGCGTACCTGCGGCTCCCCCCACAAACGCGGTGACGCCGCCGCCCTCCACGCCGGCGCAGGCCGAGCCGCGCGTCGCGTCGCAACAGGCGAGCATTTCGCAGGCTGCTGCACCGAGTGGGCTGGAGACACATTTCAAGGCGCGGCGCGTAACCTACAACAGGCCGCCGGAGAAGCTGGCGCTCAGCAAACCGGTGGACGTGTCGCTGGTCGTCAATGCAACGAACGACGAAGCAGCAGGCCGCGAAGCGCTCGAAGGATTCAAGGGCGAGATCGTCGAGCGTGACGTTGAACTTTCCGACACTGTCTCGGCACAGCTGACGGGTGTGGGCTTCGACGTCACCTCACAGACGGTGGAGCGGCAAAGACTTTCGGGAAAGAGCGTGAACCGCTGGCAGTGGCGGGTGACGCCGACGGAGCCGGGACAGCACACGCTGATCCTTGAAATCTTCGGCTATGCGACCGGCTCGCTCGATGCCGAGCCGCTGGACGCCTATCGCGATGTTATCACGGTGGAGGTCGAGCAGATCGACCAGCTGGTGACATGGGCAAGGAGCGTGCAGCCGGTGTTCGCTGTTCTGGCCGCGCTCGCCGGCATCGGATCTGCGGTGTTTGCCTTCCTGCGGTTCAGGGAAGAGAAGAAGCAGACGAAGGCAGTGTCGCAGAAACCGGAAGCTTAGGACCTATCTCAGTAACTCCCGCGCGGCCGCAGTCATGGCCTTCACGCCCGCTGCGATCGTAGGATCCGGATCAGGCGCGAACTCCGACGAGTGGAGGGCCGGGAGCGGTTTGGCTCCGGGCTTCTGTGCTGCGTCGAACTTGTCCTGCGCAACCGCGCCGATCCAGAGCAGCATGATCGGGATCCTCTCCGGCGTGCGGCCATAGCGGGCGAAGTCTTCGCCGCCCATGCTGGGCGTTGCGGTGTGGATCGCTCTGGCGTCGAACTCCCTGCGCAAGGCGCCCGTGACGCGAGCAACAAGATCGGGATTGTTGTAAAGCGACGGCGTGGCATCGGCGCGTATGCGCATCTCGATCGCCGTGTCGGGATCCAGGCCCGCCGCCATGGCCTCGGCGCGGGCGATGCGCTCGATGCCCTTCAGCAGCTTTTCGCGCGTGGCGTCCGCAAACGAGCGTACGGTCAGCTGCATGTCCACTTCGTCGGGAATGATATTGTGCTTGAAGCCGCCATTGAGCGCGCCGACCGTCACGACGCCTGCATCATCAGGCGCGATTTCGCGCGAGACCAGCGTCTGCAGCGTCGTGACGATGCGGGCGGCAGTCACGATGGGGTCCTTGGTGTCCTGCGGATAGGCGCCATGGCCACCGACGCCGGTGACCTTGATGTCGACGCTGTCGACATTCGCCATCACATAGCCGGAACCGACGCCAAGCTCACCGGCGGGAAGCGCTGCGTTGTCATGCAGGCCGATGACATGATCGGGCCTGGGGAAGCGCGTGAACAGGCCGTCCTCGATCATGCTGAGCGCACCAAGGCCGATCTCTTCGGCCGGTTGGGCGATCATCACCAGTGTGCCCTTCCACTCCGTCCTGCGAGCAACCAGATCACGCGCGGTTCCAATCCATATGGCCATATGGAGGTCATGGCCGCAGGCATGCATCACACCGGACTCTTCCCCGCTCCAGGCCGTGTCACGTGCTTTGGACGCGTAGGGCAGCCCCGTCTTCTCGACGAGCGGCAGCGCGTCCATGTCGGCGCGGATCATGAGCGTCGGCCCGGGGCCATTCTCGAGCACGGCGACGAAGCCATAGCCGCCGACGCCGTCCTGGATCTTTCCATAGTCCTTCTGCGACCGCGCCTTGACCCATGAGTCGCCGAGGCCGGTCGTCACCTTGAAGCCGAGGCGCTTCATTTCGGCGGCGAGAATCGCAGAGGTGTTCTTCTCCTGGAAGGACAGTTCGGGGTTGGCGTGCAGGTGTTCATAGAGCTGGCGAACCGTCTTGCCGTCCGCACTGAAGTTTGGGGCCCTGAAAGCCGGCTGGGCGGCGGCCGGTTGCGGCGCCGATGCACATGCGGCCAGCAGGGACATGCCGAGTGCGAGAATGGCCTGCTTCATCGTAGGGCTCCCGTTTGGGCTTGTGTAGCGGGGACCCGTTGTCTCGTCGACAGGCGCGTAGCGGGCGCGATCAGGTAATCAGCGCATAGTCCATGTCGAGTTCATCGGCCGCCTGTTCAAGGCGGCGTTCCACGGATTCGGAGACCAGCGCGCGATAGGCGGGCGTCACCTTCAGCATCAGCGTGTCGCCATCGCAGGTCAGCCGCGCATGCTTGAGAAGATCGGCGGAGCGTCCGGAGAAATCGGCGGCGAGACGCATGAGAGCGCCGAGCGCGCGCGCCTTGCCCGCGGTGTTCACGTCAAGAAGCTTCTCGCTGACATCATTGCGCAGACCGCGCTTGAAGCGCGAGGCGACAGCCAGCGCGAGGGCCGCACGGTCGCGATGGTTGAGGCCGGGCAGCGGCGCGCGCGCCACGAGATCGAAGGCAAGATCGGCGCGATGATCCGGGTGCAGCAGGGCGCCGATGTCGACGAGGCGGCAGGCGGCGGCGCAAAGGCGCGGGTTGAGCGTGTAGGGCGCTGCCTCGCTCGCCCACTCGGCAAGGGCGCGCCCGAATTCAGAAGCCTGCTCGTCTGCGATCAGCGCATCGAGGCCCGCATCCAGGGGGTCTTCCTGGCGTTCCGCAGGATCGAGGCTGTCGAAGATGATGCCCTCGCGCACGCCATAGGACGAGATCATCACTGACTTGAACTTGCCGATCTCGATCACGTTCTTCAGCACGGTGGCGGCATAGGGGATGGTGATGGCGCGCTTGCGGGCGACCTCCTGCAGAAGCTCCGCATGCTTCTTGCCAGCGAGCACGTCGCCGAGAAGCTTGAGAAGGTCTGCTGCGTCCATCTCATAGTTCTGCAGCATGTGCAGCGGCGCGCGGGTCAGCTCCATGTGCATCGTGCCGATGGCGCGCCATGCGCCGCCGACTGCGAAGAAAACGTCGCCGGACTTCCTCAGCTCTGGCGCGCCGGCAAGGACTTCCTTCGCGCGCGCGTCGATCCTGTCCTCGTTGAAAGCGCCGCCCGTGTCGAGCGCAAGTGGTCCGAGCGGATAGGTGGAGCCTGACTCATACCGACCGCCCACCAGCCGCGCGAGTTCGAGGCTGGAGCCCCCAAGATCGCCCACGACGCCATCGACACCCGGAGTGCCTGCAAGCACGCCCTCCGCCGCAAAGCGCGCTTCGTCGCCGCCGGTGAGGACCCGAAGGTGCAGGCCCGTTTCCTTCTTCACACGATCCACGAATTCCTTGCCGTTCGAGGCGTCGCGAACGGCTGCTGTCGCAAAGGGAAAAAGCGCCTCGACCTTCTGAGCGCGCGTGATCGATGCGAAGCGCGACAGGGCGGCAACGGCGATCTCGACGCCTTCGGCATTCAGCTCTCCCGTCGCGGTGAGCCCGCGGCCGAGCCCTGCGAGCACCTTCTCGTTGAAGCGCGGCTGCATGGCGCGGCCACGCACGTCATAGACGACGAGGCGGACCGAGTTGGAGCCGACATCCATCACGCCGACGCGGCGCCAGCGAATAGGCTTGCCGGTCGGTTTCGTTCTGGCTGGTGAAGTCACCGTCATTCGCCTAGCCCGACCATGTGGCCTGATCCCGTGCAAACAGTCCCGTTGTCGCAGGGACATAGGCCGGGATTCGCCGGCGTCAGGCCCTGGGCTTCAGCTGCGGCGGGGTGGTTAGCCGCAGCGCGCTACCCCTGCCAGACAGGCTGGGGTTTTCAAGGAAGTAATCGTGCGCCGAGAAGGGCTGGCGGCCCTTGCCTGTCGCGTGACGCACATAGCGTCCATCGGCACGCAACGTCCAGCTTTGCGCGCGGTCATTGAGATTCGCCAACATGATCTGGTCGAGAACCTGATTGTGGACGGTGGGATTCTTGATCGGTGTAAGCGTCTCGACACGCCTGTCGAGATTTCGCTGCATCCAGTCGGCTGAAGTTATGAACACCTTTGCTTCGTCGGATGGCAGCCCTGCCCCGTTGCCGAAACAGACGATACGCGCGTGCTCGAGGAAACGGCCCACCATCGAGCGAACCTCGATGTTCTCCGACAGGCCCGCGACGCCAGGCCGCAGACAGCATATTCCCCGGATGACGAGCTGGATCGACACGCCAGCCTGGCTCGCCTTGTAGAGCGCGTCGATAATGGTCTCGTCGACGAGCGAGTTCAGCTTGGCCCAGATCTGCGCGGGGCGCCCCGCCTTCGCATGGGCGATCTCGTCCTCTATCAGCTGGATCAGGGTCGCCTTGAGGTTCACCGGCGAGATGGCCATCGATTCCATCTGTTTCGGCTTGGAATAACCGGTGACGAAGTTGAACAGACGGCCCGCATCGCGGCCGATCTTCTCTTCGGCGGTGAACAGCGAGAGGTCGTCATAGATTCGCGCGGTGATCGGGTGGTAGTTGCCGGTGCCGACATGGGTGTAGGCGCGCAGGCTGCCCTGCTCGCGGCGGATCACCAGCGAGACCTTGGCATGGGTCTTGAGATCGATGAAGCCGTATACGACCTGGACGCCCGCGCGTTCGAGATCACGCGACAGCCGGAGGTTGGCTTCCTCGTCGAAGCGCGCTTTCAGTTCGACAAGCGCGGTGACGTTCTTGCCTGCCTCGGCAGCCTCGATCAGGGCGGCCACGATGGGTGAGTTCTTCGATGTCCGATAGAGCGTCTGCTTGATGGCGACCACTTCGGGATCGCGCGCAGCCTGCAGCAGGAACTGGGCGACCACGTCGAATGACTCGTACGGGTGGTGGACGAGTATGTCCTTCACGCGGATCGACGCGAAGATATCTCCATTGTGCTCGCGCACACGTTCAGGGAAACGCGGTTCGAATGGGCGGAAGACAAGGTCGGGGCGGCCATCGACGATCAGCTCCTTGAGCTGGTTCATCCCCATGATGCCTTCGACCTCGGCGACATCCATGGGCTCAGCGCCGATTTCCTCGATGAAGAATGCCTTCAGGCTTTCAGGCGCGCTGCGATCGATCTTGAGTCGCACGATACGGCCGCGGCGGCGCTGCTTCAGCAGGATCTCGAATTCGCGTACCAGGTCTTCCGCCTCTTCCTCGATCTCGATGTCGCTGTCGCGGATGACGCGCAGCATGCAACGTCCCTTGGACACGCAGTCCGGGAACAGCATGTCGAGAAACAGCGTGATGACGTCTTCCAGCGCGATGAACCGGCGCGCCTTCGGCGTCTCCGGCAGTTCGATGAAGCGCTCGACATGGGTGGGGATCGGCACCAGCGCGACCATCTTGGCCTTGTCGCTCGTGCGGATCAGCGAGAACCCCACCGCGAAGCCCTGGTTCGGCAGGAACGGAAACGGGTGGGACGGATCAATGGCCAGGGGCGTCAACACCGGGAAGACGCGCTCCATGAAGCGCAGGCGCAGCCATTCGGTGTCGATATCGGAAAGCTCGTCTGCATCGACGACGGCGAGACCTGCCCGCTTCATTTCGGTGCGGATATCGGTCCAGATACGCTGCTGTTCAGCCATAAGCTGGCCGGCTTCGACGCCGATCTGGTTGAGTTGCTGCGTCGGCGTGAGGCCGTCGGATGAAACGCGCGTAATGCCGGTGCGCGCTTGCTGGCGAAGGCCCGCGACACGGACCGAGTAGAACTCGTCAAGGTTCGAGGCCGAGATCGACAGGAAGCGCAGCCGCTCCAGCAGTGGATGGCGACGGTTCTCCGCCTCCTCCAGCACGCGGCTGTTGAACTGCAGCCAGCTGAGTTCGCGGTTGAAGAAACGCTCGGGAGAGTTCACCAGCGGCGAGGTAAGGCCGGGTGCATTGCGGCTCTCCGGCGCGCTATCGCGCACACGTCCACGCTTCGCTTTCTCAGCTCGGTCTGCCATCATCGCCCAGTGTCCTCGGCCGGTCTGACGCCAGCCATGAAGAACCTGATTACCATCAACTTGTTACGGATCATTTGCCAGACAGGCAGATCATCCCGGATCCATGTCGAGCGCCAACAGCACCGCCCGGGCCGACCGCAAACCCTCGGCCCTGCCCGGCGTACGGGCAATCTGGTCGGCGACCCGCCCGACTGCCTCCCACGACGGCTCCATCCGGCGCGCAAGGTAAGTCACTGATTCTTCTGGAATTATCAGGTGTCTCAGGGCGCACTCTTCACGCAGCCGAGCAGCGAGGGTCTCATCGTCAGGCGGGTCGATATGGGCGACCGGCATGGCCGCGAGACGGGAGCGGAGGTCGGGCGGGGTCGTGAACCATCCCACTGGCTCGGTTCGGCCAGAAAGAAGTACGGGCGCGCCTCGGTCCCGGCACAGGTTAAGCGCCGCAAACAACCCCATTGCCGCTGCCGGGTGGTCGGCGTCATCCACCGCGAGGGCGGATACGGACAGCCGCGCAATCTCATCGATTTCCGCGGCGGCCAGCGCCTCGCCGGTGACAAAGGCTGCGCCCGCATCCTCCGCCCACATCCGCAGCAAGCGCGTGCGGCCAGCTTGCGCCTCGCCAACCAGCGCCATCTGTCCGCCCGGCCATAGCCGCCAGCGGCGTATCGATGTGACGGCCGTCGCGTAGGACCCTGAATCGATCAGAGGCCGGCTCTCTGGGTCTGCCTTGGGAAAGTCCAGGAACAGCTGGCCAGAGTGCCGGTTGCCGCCCGATGCGCCTGTCATGGCGCTCCCGTCGCCTGAAGCACCCAGCCGCCGTTCGCGCTGGTCAGTTCGACACCGCGCGAACGCAGGTCGGACTGCAGCTGCTCGGGACTACCCGCATAGTTGAAGGTGATGTCCGCGCCCGCGACCGATATCGACTCGACATTCAGATCCTGCACCAGTCGCGAGGCCTCAAGGCCCTTCCGAATGCGGGTCCACTGCTGCAAGTCAGCGAAGTTCGCCACTAGCGAGACGCCCGTCGAGCCGGTGGACCGGATAACCGACGAGGCCTTCCATGCACGCTCCATCTCGCCCACCGTACCGGACTGCGCCGAGCTGAGGCTCACGAACGGTCCGACGACGCCGATCGTGGGGTTGGGCGCGGTGGCGCGCATGTCGGTCAGGCGAACATAATACTGTGGCCCCTGCATGTAGGCCTCTGCAATCACGCCACGCGCCGCGCCTGTCGCGGTCAGTTCGCTCTGGACATCCGCAGTCGTCGGGCGCTGCGACCAGCCGCGCGTCGAAGCAATATAGGGCGCCAGCAGGGTATCTTCCGCCTTGCCCACAGATCCCGAAACCCACTGCGCAGCCCAGTCACTGGCGTCTACATTCGCCGCCGCGACCGGAACGACAAGCGCCAGCCCTGCCTGATTATCGACATAGGGAACGCCGCGCTGATCGAGATAGGCGCGCACGCGTTCTTCATCGAACGTCCAGGTGACCACGCCGCTGGCGCGTATGCCGCCCGACACGGACGAACTCTTCATCTCGCCCTGGTTCTGATAACTGCGATAGAGCTGCGCGACCGCCGCGGCTTCGATCGGTTGCCTCGCGCGTGCCCGGTCTTCCGGCAGCGTCAGCCGGTCGATCAGACGCTGGGCGCCCGCAAGTCGGGCCTCGTTCCTGCCTTGAAGGCTGGCGTCGGCGGCAGAGGGCGCCACGCGATCCACCACGAGATCCTTCACCCGGTAGACGGGATTCTGGGCAAAAGCGGTCCCCGCAGCGACGAAGGACACAGCAAGGATTGCAGCGAATCTGGCGATTTTTCTCATGGCGGGCAGTCGTACCAGCGCCTTCCGGCAACTTAAAGGCAGGTTGTGCATGATCGCTTCGTCATGCTGGCGATAACTCCATGTATCGTGTTAGTGCCCGCGCATGAGCGGTGAAGACTCGAGCAGGCCCCTGACTTATCGCGATGCAGGCGTCGACATTGACGCGGGCGATGCGCTGGTGGACGCCATCAAGCCGCTGGCGGCGTCAACCCGTCGCCCCGGCGCTGACGGCGCGCTCGGCGGTTTTGGCGGATTGTTCGACCTGAAGGCCGCGGGGTTCAAGGACCCCGTGCTCGTTTCGGGAACCGATGGCGTTGGCACCAAGCTGATGCTCGCCTTCGCTACCAACCGGCACGAAACGATCGGCATCGACCTCGTCGCCATGTGCGCAAACGATGTCCTGGCGCAGGGCGCCGAGCCTCTCTTCTTTCTCGATTATTTCGCTACCGGAAAGCTCGACGCTGGCACAGGCGCGAAAGTCATCACGGGGATCGCCGAGGGTTGCCGCCAGGCGGGCTGCACGCTGGTCGGCGGCGAGACGGCAGAAATGCCGGGGATGTACGCGCCGGGCCACTACGACCTTGCAGGCTTCGTGGTCGGCGCGGTCGAACGCCCCGACATCCTTCCGAAAACGGACGACATGAAAGCTGGCGACGTCCTCGTGGCGCTCGCCTCCTCCGGCCCGCACGCGAACGGTTATTCACTGATCCGCCGCATCGTCGCGCGCACCGGGCTGGCGTGGGAAGACTGCGCGCCATTCGACAACAGCAAGAAGCTCGGCGAAGCGCTGCTCGCGCCAACGCGCATCTATGTGAAGTCGCTTCTTCCCTTGATCCGCAACAAGCGCATCAAGGGCCTCGCCCACATCACCGGCGGCGGCCTGACCGAGAACACCCCGCGCATGCTTCCGGATCATCTCGTCGCGAAGATCGACGACAAGGCCTGGACGCTGCCGCCCGTTTTCGACTGGCTGCAGCGCGCAGGCTCTGTGTCGGATGCGGAAATGCGGCGCACGTTCAACTGTGGCGTCGGGATGGTTATGGCAGTTGACCCCGTGGTCGCCCATCCCCTGATGGAACGCCTTGTCGACCAGGGCGAAGAGCCGTTCGTGATCGGCGAGCTTGGCGCAGCGTGACGCGGAAGCGCCTCGGCATCCTGATATCCGGACGCGGCTCGAACATGGAGGCGCTGCTCAAGGCTGCACTTGATCCGGGCTGGCCGTGCGAGCCTGTGCTGGTCCTGTCCAATCGGCCCGACGCGGGAGGGCTCGACAAGGCGCGCAGCTGCGGCGTACCAACCGCTGCAATCGACCACAAGGCCTATGGCAAGGACCGCGAGGCTTTCGAGCGGGCTGTCGATGCCGCGTTGCGCAATGCGGGCGTCGAGCTCGTCGCTCTGGCCGGCTTCATGCGCGTGCTGACGCCGTGGTTCGTGAACGCGTGGGCGGGTCGACTCATCAACATCCACCCCTCGCTTCTGCCGCTCTATCCCGGCGTGGACACGCACCAGCGCTGCCTCGACGCAGGCGACGCGGTGCATGGCTGCAGCGTACACCAGGTGACGGCGGGCGTGGACGAGGGGCCGGTGATCGGGTCCGCTGAAGTGGACGTGATGCCCGGCGATACGGCTGACACGCTGGCCGCCCGCGTCCTCAAGGCCGAACATCAGCTTTATCCGCGCTGCCTCGCAGCAGTGGCGCGAAAGGCGGGTATGCGGGTGCACGAGGATGTGCTGGTGGATGGCGTGACGGTGCGGCTTTACGCGCCGCGCGGATAGGCCTTGCTCCCGCGCACGAACTGCAGCCCCGCCACACCCCAGGTCTGCCAGGTCACATACGCCCAGCGGCTCGTTCCCTGCGTCGTCAGCTTGACGCGATCCGGCAGGTAGGCGCCACGCATAAATTCGATCCGCGCACCGGTGTCGCTGACATTCTTGACGACCACATCCATCCGCTCGCCGGTCTGGAAGCTGATTGTACCGGGACGCCAGGCGTCTGCCCGGGTCGCCAGCTTGCCGAACGTCTGCGCAGCGCCCCGCTCAGGCGCAGACGCCGGTGTCTCCGCGATGCGCTGCATACGCTGCGAGAGCGTCGCAGACAGTGGTGTCTGTTTCCTGCCGAACATCGCCGTCTCCAGGGTCGTACCCTGTTGCGACACAGCGCAAGCTGCGTGCCGGATCGAAGCCGGGCCAGCCGCCGCTTACCCTTTGCAGGTGTCAGGCTGGCATCACTCTGGTCGCCGTTTTCGGCCAGATCTCACGGCGGACGGCACAGAACGGCGCAGTTCGCCGTGGCGAACGAGGCCGTTAAGCATGACCCACTCCGGCGCGGTCCTCTGGACGGGCCGGGCAAGTCGCGGCTACCTAAGCGCCATGACCCACGCCGCCGAAACCTCCCTGATCGAAGCCCGCAAGACCCGGGCAGTCGCCTGGTTCCAGCAGCTCCAGGCGGACATCATCGGCCGCTTGGAGGCGCTCGAGGAGGCCGCAGGCCCGCCGCTCTACAAGGGTGCGGCCGGGCGGTTTGAAAAGACGCCATGGAAACGTGGCGACGGCTCCTTGGATCTCGGCGGCGGCACCATGGCCATCATGAAGGGCCGGCTGTTCGAAAAGGTCGGCGTGCATGTCAGCTGCGTCTATGGCGAGTTCGCCCCGGAGTTCGCGAAGACCATTCCGGGATCGGACGTGTCTGGCGGCAAGTTCTGGGCGGCGGGCATCTCGCTGATCGCACATATGGTAAATCCGCGCGTTCCGGCCGTGCACATGAACACCCGCATGCTGGTCACCTCGGAAAGCTGGTTCGGCGGCGGCGCCGACCTCACCCCGCTGCTCGACTACCAGCGCCAGCAGGACTACCCCGATACAATCCAGTTCCACGCCGCCATGCAGGCTGCCTGCGACGCGCATCCGCCGGTCGACTACGCCGCGCTGAAGAAACACTGCGAGGAATACTTCTACCTGCCTCACCGCGACGAGCCGCGCGGCATCGGCGGGATCTTCTACGACCGCTACAATTCAGGCGACTGGGAGAAGGACTTCGCCTTCACCCAGGATGTCGGCCGCGCGTTCGCAAAGGTCTATCCGGAGATCGTGTGCAAGCGGATGGCCGAAAGCTGGTCGCAGTCCGAGCGCGAGGAACAGCTCATACGACGCGGCCGCTATGTCGAGTTCAACCTGCTGTATGACCGCGGCACGACATTCGGACTGAAGACTGGCGGCAATGTCGCCAGCATCCTGTCGTCCATGCCGCCCGTGGTGAAGTGGCCGTAGAACGGCCCAATGGCCCGGCAACAAGGCTCGACGATCAGATCAGGCGCAGCAACGCCTCCCGGCCAAGCGAGAAGTCACTGGAAATCCAGGCCTCCTCAGCCGTCTTCAACGCTTTCCCCACCATCGGACCAGTGGCAAGGCCAGCAGCAAGCAGGTCGGCGCCTGTCAACGGCATCGTCGGCGGCGACCAGCTATCAGCGGCGGACAGCACCGCCCGCCAGTGCGCCACGCCAGAGCCCGCAAGCGCCAGCGCTGCGCGATCCTTCACAACCTGCACGCCAGACCTGTAGATCGCCGCCCTTATCTGCGCCGGCGTTGCCCCTTCCAGAGCACTCTGATCGCCGGCTGCGCGATTGAGCCTGTAACGCTCTTCGTTCGACAACTTCAGGCGATTGCTCACCTCGCGTATGGCGGCTTCATCCTTCCAGAACAGGGCCAGCATGCGCTGCATCGGATCAGCTGCAACGCCGTCCTCGCGCGCCGACGTCACAAGCCTGTCCAGCAGGTCCAGCCCCTTCGCCTCCGGGAACAGCTGCGCCAGAACGCCGCTGGCCTCCATCGCCCGCAAGGACGGCATGGGCTGCGGCGCCGCGAGCAGCTTCTTCGTCTCCATCCAGATCCGCTCGGCGGAAATGCCGGCCAGCCCGGCGCGCAGCCGCCCGCACGCCTCCAGCCCCGCAGCATCCGGCGTCTCGCGCGCATACCAGGCCTGAAAACGGAAGAAGCGGAGGATGCGGAGATAGTCCTCGCGAATGCGCGTGTCGGGATCGCCGACAAAAACGATCCGGCGCGCAGCGACGTCATCGAGGCCGCCGCCAGTCGGATCATGCACCGCGCCCTCGCGATCAACATAGAGCGCATTCAACTGGAAGTCGCGTCGCTGCGCGTCCTCAGACCAATCTGTCGTGAACGCCACCACAGCCCGCCGCCCGTCCGTCTCGACGTCGCGGCGCAACGTCGTCACCTCGAACGGCTTGTGATCGGCGACCACGGTCAGCGTGCCATGCTCGATGCCGGTGGGGTGAACTGCGATCCCTTCGGCGCGCATCACCTGCTCCACCCGGTCAGGCGTCAGCTGGGTCGCGATATCGATATCAGCGACAGGCTCGCCCAGCAGCGCGTTGCGCACGCAACCGCCGACGAAGCGCGCGCAACCCGGCTGCGCGGCTTCAAGCGCATCCATCACCCGCTGTGCGGCGATCATCCAGGGCTGGGGCACCAGCCTGTGCATGGTTCAATTGCCCGTGTCGCGCGGTGCAACCGGCGCCTGCGACGGCGTTATGGTTGTGGTGTTCTCGCCGCCGGGCAGGGCGGCCTGCGCACAGTCGACCTCTTTCGGCGGCACGATCCGGCCGTCCGCGTCATAACGCACGGGGTCGTAGCATTTCTCGGTCTCGCGCGGCTGGAAGATGGCCGGAAGGATAAGCCCCAAGACCGCGATCACCCCGCCGATGATCACCAGCCGGGTCAGGGGCCAGCGATCCCGCACGCGCAGGTCCCGCGAGGCGGCCCGATAGACGAGGAATACCGCGAACGGGATGAGGAAGAGCAGGAGTTCGATCAGGATACGCTGGGTCATGCTTGTCCGGGTCAGGCGCCATAGAGGCGGTCATAGAGGGATTTCAGAATGCCCGCCGTGGCGCCCCATATATAGCGTCCGTTGTGCGGCATGGCATAATAGGCGCGCAAGACCCCCCTGTATTCCTTCTCGTGGCGCTCATGGTTCGTCGCGTCCATCAGGAAGCTCAGCGGCGTCTCGAACACGTCGGCAACTTCGCGCGCATGGGGAACCGGAACGAAGTCATCCGGCAGCAGCCCGACAAATGGCGCGATCGCAAAGCCGCTGCCGGTGAGATACGTGTCGGCCTGTCCCAGCAGTTTCACGGAGCATTGATCGACCCCGACCTCCTCGTGCGCCTCGCGCAGGGCCGCCTGCAGCGGCGTCTCCCCGGGCTCGATCCGGCCGCCCGGAAAGGCCACCTGCCCCGCATGGCTCGCCATCGTGTCTGGCCGAAGCGTCAGCAGAACGCTGAAATCCTGGCCCCGATCAATCAGCCCGACCAGAACAGCCGCACGCCGATAGACACCGCCCGGAGGCGCGCGCCAGTCCGGGTTGAGGTCATAATCCGTCCGCACGGGCTCATCGAAGGTTGCTTCCATCGATTCAAGACGATCGGCCGCACGTGCGAGAAAGTCTGCTTTTGTGCTGAAAGTCATGGGCTAAGCCGTTTTGCCGACTGCAAACCGGATTCCCGATGACGCCACGCTCATCGTCACCGCCCCTGCGTCCTGCTCAGCCCAGCTGACCAGTTCGTACCAGGCGGTCCGCGCCAGCCTCGCCTCCAGGCCGCCGCGCACCCGGACATAGGTCGACGGCTCGCCGGTTCGGGCGTCCGTCTCGACACGGAGCGGATGCTCGGCGTCGACTGCCACGACATCGCCCATATTGGTCGTGACCAGTATCACCTGATGTCCGCCCGACTCATGCCGGTCCACGCGAACCCCGAGAAACGGGGAGTCCTCAACCTTCACCACCACTTTTTCGTGAGGGGTGACGAGGTAATGCCCGTCGGGGTCCCGCCGCAGGATCGTCGAGAACAGGCGAATGAGCTTTTCCCGGCTGAACCGCACGCCATCCTGCCACCAGGAGCCGTCGCGGCGGATTTCCAGGCCGATGTCGCCGCAATGGTCGGGGTTCCACAAATGCACCGGAGGCAAGGAACGGGGCTTTTCCAAACCCGCTTCCGCCTGCAAGGTGGAAACCAGCTCCGCAAGCGATGTGGCGTTCGGGGCAATCGCGTTCGACATGGGCGGCTCGGCTCCGGGTTGGCCTCACAGATAGGTAAATGCGCAGCATGAGTGAAGCCGGTATCGCCAACGCTCCCAACCAGGACATCGTCAAGGAAGCTGACGCCGCTGTACAGCTGCTGGCCCAGGTCCGCGCCGAGATCGGCAAGGTTGTTTTCGGGCAGGAGCGCGTCGTCGAGCTTGTGCTTGCCACCATCCTCGCGGGCGGCCACGCCCTGCTGATCGGCGCACCGGGCCTTGCCAAGACCAAGCTGGTGGAAACCACCGCCCGCGCCCTCGGCCTCGACTGGGGCCGGGTCCAGTTCACGCCAGACCTGATGCCGTCCGACATCCTCGGCTCGGAGATCCTCGACGAGAGCGGCGGCGGCGGTCGCGCCTTCCGGTTCGTCAAGGGTCCGATCTTCACCAGCCTGCTGATGGCTGACGAGATCAACCGCGCCTCGCCCCGTACGCAGTCCGCCCTCCTGCAGGCAATGCAGGAGCGGCACGTCACCGTCGCCGGCGCCAGCTACGACCTGCCCAAGCCGTTCCACGTGCTCGCCACGCAAAACCCGATCGAACAGGAAGGCACCTATCCGCTGCCTGAAGCGCAGCTGGATCGTTTCCTTCTGAAAGTCGACGTCGACTATCCGGACGCCGAAACCGAACGCCGCATCCTTGTCGAGACGACAGGCATGGGCGACGCCGTGGTCCGTCCGATCCTGGACGCCGAAAAGCTGATTGCGCTCCAGTCACTCGTGCGGCGCATGCCTGTTCCGGAAACGGTGCTCGAGGCGATCCTCCGCCTCATCCGTTCGGCGCGTCCGGAACAGACCGATCATCCGCAGGTCAAGAAGCGCGTCGACTGGGGTCCGTCCCCACGCGCGGGCCAGGCGCTCATGCTCGCCGCACGCTCGCGCGCGCTGCTGCGTGGCCGTCTCGCGCCATCGCTCGACGATATCGAGGCTCTGGCCGAACCTGCGCTCGGTCACCGCATGGCGCTGGCCTACGATCCGACCGGCCAGGGCGGCACGCTGTCGGCGCTGATCCAGGAACTTGCCGCCAAAGCCGCCTAACGCCTTCAGGACCTCCCCACTTGCCCCAGGCGCCACTCTCGCAACTAAAGGCCGAAGCCGCAGCACTCTCAGGCGACCTCGGCACCCTGACGACGCGCGCCCGCGCGGCGAGTGCGGCGCATCTTGGCTCAGCCGGGAGGCGCAAGGCAGGCATGGGGGAGAACTTCTGGCAGTATCGCCGCCACACCACCGAAGACAGCGTCGAGCGCGTCGACTGGCGCCGGTCCGCGCGTGAAGAAAACCTCTTCGTCCGCGAGACCGAACTCGAGACTGCGCGCACCTTCCTGTTCTGGTGCGACCCCAGCCCCGGCTTCCACTGGTCCAGCGCCGACAGCGCGCCGCTGAAGGCCGACCGCGCCCTCCTTCTCTCAATGGCGCTCGCCGGCGCACTCTCCCGCTCAGGCGAACGTTGCGGCGCACTTGGCGGCGGCCGGAGCGCAGTCTCCGGCGCCCGCGCGCCCGCGCGTGTCGGCGAGGACATCCGCAACTTCAAGGCCGACCTCCCTTTCCCGAAACCACCGCGCGACACCGCCGCAGCGGTGATCTGCAGCGACTTCTACTCGCCGCTCGAAGAATGGCGCGCGCGCCTCTCGCCCCTCGCCGCCAAGTGCCGCGATGGCGTTCTGCTGCAGGTCTGCGACCCGATCGAGGAGGCCTATCCCTTCAACGGCCGCGTCCGCTTCTTCCGCCCCGGACAGGATCGTGAGCGCCTGATCGGCCGTGCCGAGTCCATCCGCGAGGGCTATCTCGACAAGTTCGCCAGGCGCCGCCAGGACATGACAGATCTCGCCGCGGAACTCGGCTGGCGCTTCGTCTCCCACGTCACCAGCGAAGAAGCGCGCACGCCGCTCGGCAAGCTGGCCTACGGCTTCGAGCTGAGCGGGGTCGCCGCTTGAGCCTGGGTCCGTTTCTCTTCCTGCAGCCTTGGGCGCTGCTAGGCCTGATCGCATTGCCGCTGCTCTGGCTGCTGCTGCGCGCCACGCCGCCGGAGCCCAAACGGTTTGCCCTTCCGTCGCTTGCGCTGCTCGACGACCTGAAGCCCGAGGAAGAGACGCCCGCCCGTACGCCGTGGTGGCTGCTGCTCCTGCGCATGATCGCGCTCGCGCTCGCCATCCTGGGCTTCGCGCGCCCGACCTGGGCGCCGAATGCGCAGGTCAACACCATCGGCGGCACGCTCATTGTCGTGGATGATGGCTGGACCAGCGCCGAACGCTGGCGCGATATCATTCGGACCGCCACTGCCGCCGTCGATGAAGCCTCGCAGGATGGCGGCGGTGCCATCCATGTGATGTTCACCGCGCCGCGCGATGTCGCCCGCGACCCGTCCGAAGCGCTCGACGCTGAATCCGCGCGCCAGTTGCTCCGCAATGCCCGGCCTTCCGCGTGGCTACCCGATCGCAACGCAGCGCTTGAACAGCTCAACGCAACGCCGCTCAAGCCCGGCCGCATCGTCTGGGCGACCGACGGGTTCGACCACGACAGCGCGGCCGCTTTCTCGCGCGCGCTGGCCGGTAAAGCCGCCACCGACGTCCGCATCAACCGTCCGAAGAACGCCTTTGCCATCACATCGGCTGACTCCTCCGCCGAAGGCGCGCGTGTGGCCGTGGTTCGTTCCACCACCGAGCCGGGCATCACCGCCGACATCATCGCCGAAACCGCGGAGGGCGCCTCAATCGCCTCCACCCGCATCGCGTTCACTGGCGGCGAAACGACAGCCGAAGCTGCCTTTCCCATCCCTGCCGCCGCCTTGAACCGCGTCGCGCGCTTCCGCATCGGCGGATCGCCGTCAGCCGGCGGCGTCTGGCTGTGGGACGACACGGCCCGCCGCCCGCATGTCGGCCTCGCCGACACGCGTGACGAAGCCCAGCCGCTCCTGTCGGAACACTACTACGCCCGCAAGGCGCTCCAGCCCTACGCACAACTCACCGAGAAACGCCTCGGCGACCTGCTCGACGCCCCGATCGACGCCATCATCATGGGCGACCGTGGCACGATCGATCAGGCGATGAATGATCGGCTCACAGCCTGGATCGAGAAGGGCGGCGTGCTCATCCGCTTTGCGGGCCCGCGTCTCGCCGCACAGGAAGGCGCTTTGACACCCGTCACGCTCCGCCCCACCTCACGCTCGCTCGGCTCCTCTCTCTCGTGGGAGACACCACAGCGCATCGCCGACTTCCCGAACACCTCGCCCTTCTTCGGCATCCCGCGACCCACCGACACAGCCGTGCGCCAGCAGGTGCTCGCCCAGCCCTCGTCGGAACTCGAAAGCCTCACCTGGGCCAGACTTGAAGACGGCACGCCACTGGTTACGGCCCGCCGTATGGGCCGGGGCGAGCTGATCCTGTTCCACGTCACGGCTGACCCGGACTGGTCCGACCTTCCCTACACCGGCGCCTTCGTCGAGATGCTGCGCCGCTCCGTCGTTTCGGGCGGCGAGCGTTCCGGCCCGGCAGCGCTCGGCACGGAAGGCACGCTTGCGCCGACGCGCGTTCTCGACGGCTTCGGCGTCCTGTCGCCGCCACAATCGTCCGCCATGCCCATTCCGGCGGCAACTTTCCTGACGACCCGCCCGGGGCCAACCACCCCGCCGGGTCTCTATGTCGGCCCCGGAGGCGAGCGCGCCCTGAACGCGGGTGCGCCTGCACCCACCGCGTTCAATGACTGGCCCCCAGAGGTAAGCGTGACGGAGCAGGCACAGATCATCGAACGCGCAGGTCTCGGCGGCTGGATGCTCGCCCTCGCCCTCGCAATCGTGGCGGCTGACCTGATAATCGCCCTTGCCTTCGCCGGACGCCTGCCGCGCCTGTCGGGCCGCAAGGCCGCCGCTGGCTTCGCCGTCTTCTTCCTCGCCGCTGCGACTATTGCTCTCGCGCCGGGCGTCCAGGCACAGACATCCGAACAGCTCGCCCGCGAAGCCGCCGCGAAACTGCGCTTCGCCTACATCAAGACCGGCGACCGCCGGCTCGACGATACCACGCGCGCCGGCCTGTTCGGCCTGTCCTACCAGCTCGGCCTGCGTACCTCGGTTGAGCCCGACCTGCCGCACGGCGTCGACCCCGCGCGCGACAATCTCGAACTCTATCCGATGATCTATTACGCCGTGCCGCGCGATGCGAAGCCGTTCTCGGCTGCCGCCGTCGCCGGGATCAACGGCTATCTCCGCTCCGGCGGCGCCTTCATCGTCGACACGCGCGATGCAGCCCCCGGCCGCGATGTCTCCGCCGACCTGCAGCGCCTGCTCCAGGGTATCGATGCGCCACGCCTGCAGCCCGCGCCCGCCAACCACGTCCTTACCAAGAGCTACTACCTGATCCGATCCTTCCCCGGCCGCCTCAACGGCCGCCTCTGGATCGAGAGCGGCGCACTCGACCGCGACAGCCGCCGCGGCGATGGCGTCTCGGGCCTCTTCATCGGCGGCTCGGACTGGGCCGGCGCATGGGCGATCGACGAGAACTCCGGCAAGCCGCTGCTCACCATGGATGGCGGGCCGCAGGCGCGCGAGATGGCTTACCGTTTGGGTATCAACCTCGTGATGTACATCCTCACCGGCAACTACAAGGAAGACCAGGTTCACATCCCCGATCTGCTTGAACGGCTCGGCACCTCGCGCGACAGGGCCGACTGATCATGATGGATGCATCCCGCCTCGGCTTCGACCCGCTCATCCCCTGGATCGCACTCTTCGTGCTCGCCGGCGGCGCGTTCGCGCTCTGGGGCGCCTATGTTGTCTATCGCGGCAAGGCGTGGCTCTTCCGCGCCCTCGCCCTCACCATCCTCACCCTCGCCCTCGCCAATCCGCTCTGGATCGAGGAACAGCGTGAACCGCTGAAAGACGTCGTCGCCGTCATCATGGACCGCTCGGAAAGCATGAATTTCCGCGGCCGCACCGAAACCGCGCAGGCCGCCTACGACGCCCTCCGCCGCGATCTCGAAGCCGACGAAAATCTCGAACTCCGCATCGCCGAGACGGACCCAGGCGCCGACGGCACCGACATGTATATCGCGCTGCAGTCAGCCCTCTCGGATGTCCCGCGTGATCGCATCGCCGGCGCCGTGATGATCACCGACGGCCAGATCCACGACATACCGGAAGACACCTCGGACGCCCTGCAACTCGGCCCGGTCCACGCCATGATCGTCGGCGGCGAGGATGAGATCGACCGCAATATCGAGATCCAGTCCGTTCCTTCCTTCTCCATTATCGACCAGCGCGTCGAGATGCGCGTGCGGGTCAACGACCCCACCGCAGAGACGGTCGAAGTCGGCGTTACCATCAATGGCGAGCAACAGCCCAGCCAGACCATCCGCGTCGGCGAGCCGGAGATGTTGCCCTTCACCCTGCGCACGCGCGGCGAGAACCTCATCGTGCTGTCGGTCGATGGCATCCCGAACGAACTCACGCTTGCCAACAACCTCGCCTCTGCCCGCATCTCCGGCGTGCAGGACAGGCTGCGCGTGCTTCTGGTCACGGGCGAACCCCACGCCGGCGCCCGCGTCTGGCGTGACCTCCTGAAGTCTGACCCGGCCGTGGACCTCGTGCACTTCACCATCCTTCGTCCGCCAAACAAGTCCGATAACGTGCCGACCGAAGAGATCGCCCTCATCGCCTTCCCGAAGGCCCAGCTGTTCCGCGAGAAGATCAACGAGTTCGACCTCGTGATCTTCGACCACGAACTTCGCCCGGCGGTGCTCGAAGAGGCCTATCTCAATCGCGTCGCGCGCTATGTCGAACAGGGCGGCGCGCTGCTCATCGCCTCAGGCCCGCCCTATCCAGGCGCCTACATGCTCTACAACACGCCCCTCGGCGGCGTGCTGCCCGGCCGCGCGACCGGGGAAATGGTCGATGGGCGTTTCATTCCCCAGCTGACGGCACTGGGTAAGCGCCACTCCGTCACCGCCACGCTTTCGACCGAAGGCTGGGGCCCATGGATGCGCTACATGAAGCTCGAACAGGGCAATTCCGAAGCCCTGATGCAGACGCCCAACGGCTCGCCTCTGCTGCTGCTCAATCGCGTCGGCAAGGGACGTGTGGCCAGCGTGATGTCGGACCAACTCTGGCTGTGGGCGCGTGGTTATGAAGGTGGCGGCCCCTACGCCGAACTCATCCGCCGCACAGCCCACTGGCTGATGAAAGAGCCTGAACTCGAAGAAGAACGACTTACGCTGGAAGCCAGCGCTTCAGCCGAAGTGAAGGCCCGCCTCCAGACGCTGTCGGACGCGCCTTCGCCGCTGAAGATGCTCGGCCCGGACGGGGCCGAAGTCGAAACGCCGTGGACGCTGGTCTCGCCCGGCATCTACCAGGCCGCAACGCCTGCCCCCGAACTCGGCCTCTATCGCGCCACCAGCGGGAAGCTGAACGCCGTCACCCTGCGCGGCCCCACACATCCGCGCGAGTATCTCGACCTGCGCGCCACGACGGAGAAGGTTCAACCGCTTGCCAACGCCACGCTCGGCGGCGTCTACCGCCTCGGCGCCGACGGCACGCCCAACATGCCCCGCCTGCAGCGTGTTGGCGAACGCGGACCTGCCGCAGCGGCCGACTGGTACGGCCTCCGCCGCCGCGAAGCCTACGCTGTCCGCGCGACCGAGAGCACGACACTCCTGCCGGGCGTCGTCGGCATGCTGCTGGCCTGCGCCTTCATGATGCTCGCATGGCGGCGCGAGGGGCGTTGACGTCGTTGTTTACCGCGGCACGCCCAGCATGCCCGCCAGCTTGCCCGCCCGCTCCGACAGGTCGCGGATCAGCACGCGCTTCTGGTCCACCGGGCCCGGTAACTGGAATCGTCCGTCTGCCGACTTGAAGCCGAAGCGATCATAGTAGTCGAGATCGCCCACCAGGATCACCGCGGCATAGCCTTGCTCGCGGCACACGCCGATCGCGCGCTCCATCAACTTGAACGCGACGCCATTGCCACGCCGGCGCTCGGCCACCGCGATCGGTCCGAGAAACGCCGCGCGGCCCGTCTCGCCTACAGTCACCGGCCAGACGCGCACGACGCCGGTCAGACCCTCGCTGTCGATTGCGACAAGGCTCGCGTCGGCAATCGTGGTGTTGCCCTCGCGCAGACGCTCGGCCGTCTTGGCGAAGCGGCCGGGACCGAAAACGTCGTCATACAGCGCCTCCACGGCAGCAGCATGCTCAGGCGCATCGCGCGAAATGGAATAGGCGGGGTTCGTTGCGGCAGGTGTAGACATGGGGCCAGGGCTCCGAGGACGAGAGTGACGAACCAACGACCGCAGCCTCTCTCTTTTGAGATAAGCCCAGGTCAGCTTGTCACCGCTGGTCGCCGTCTTCCCCCCAAACCCATTTAAGGAATCGGGGGCCCTTCGCGCAGCCGGTTTTAGGAGGGTGCAAATAGGATCACTTGCCCCCCTGCGCAAGAAAAATTGTGGGACGGGGTTTCTCCCGGCCTGCGCCCTGTGCTGATTAACCGGAAAAATCAGGAGGAAACTTCCATGGGTGTACTCGAAGGCAAGGTCGTCTTGGTCACGGGCGGCGGCAACGGCATCGGCAAGGAGGCTGCACTTCTCCTCGCACGCGAGGGCGCGAAGGTTGTGGTCAACGATCTCGGCGGCGGCCTCACCGGCGGCGACGAAGGCTCTGCCGGCCCCGCCGAACAGGTTGCCTGCGAAATCCGCGCCGCCGGCGGCGAGGCGGCCTCCAACTCCGACAGCGTCGCCGACTACCAGTCCGTCCAAAGGATGGTCGAGCAGGCGAAGGACACGTTCGGCGGGCTCCATGCCATCGTGAACCCGGCCGGCATCCTGCGCGACACCATGTTTCACAAGATGAGCGAAGAGGACTGGGACAAGGTGATCGCGGTTCACCTGCGCGGCTCGTTCAATGTCACACGCGCCTCGATCGAGCTGTTTCGGGAACAGAAGGACGGCGCCTACGTCCTCTTCACCTCCACCTCCGGGCTGATCGGAAACATCGGCCAGGCCAACTACGCCGCCGCCAAGATGGGCATTGTCGGCCTTTCCCGCATCATCGCCATGGAGGGCGCCCGCAACAATGTCCGCTCGAACGTCATCGCCCCCTTCGCCTGGACGCGCATGATCGCCTCGATCCCGATCAAGGACGAAGCCAGCGCCCAGCGTGTCGGCCGCATGCGGGACGCCATGCGGGCCGACCAGGTCGCCCAGCTGGCCGTTGCCCTCTGCGCCGACAGCGCGAAACACGTCACCAGCCAGATTTTCGGCGTGCGCGGCAACGAGATCGTCCTGTTCGACCAGCCCCGCCCGATCCGCTCGATAGCGGACCTGACCGGGTGGAATCCCCAGAAAATCCTCGACACCTGCCTCCCGGCGATGGCCCCGGATTTCTTCAGGCTGGACGCTTCGGCCGACGTCTTCCCCTACGACCCGGTCTGACTGAAAAAAGTCCCGGCCGGGCGTACTTTTTTGGCAGCGCCTGCCGGGATTTATAGTTTAGAAAGCGTTCAGTCCGCAGATCGTATGCGGAGAGGTCGTCAGCTTGCTTCCGTACACGAAAACGCCTGGAAAACGTGAGGTCCGGCCCTGCCGGGCCGTTCGGGCCGGTGCGCTGGGACAACGGCCATCCCGGGGGATTGGCTGATGGGCGATAGCGGCGGGACCCTCTGGTCGATGAGCACGAAGATCCGACAACCCTGGTGGTCCTTCCTGCCGGACGACGAACTGCTGCAGATGCGGCTCAAGGACCTCAACCTGTCGATCGAGGGCACCTGGCTGCAGGGCTGCGTGAAGACCCTCAATGGCGAGCTGAAACGCCGCGGTCTTGTTCAGGCCCACGCCTGGATTTCGGATGAATGGTTCAGCCCGGACACCACGCCCGGCATCGCCATTCCCTTCTACCTGGCCCACCCCCGCCTCGCCCGCCTCGAACGCAAGATGTTCAAGGACGTTGAAGGCGGCACCCAGCGCCAGGCCATGCAGATCCTGCGTCACGAGGCCGGTCACATTGTTCAACACGCCTACGCCCTGCATCGCCGCCGCAAATGGCAGGAAACGTTCGGCCGGTCCTCGACCGCCTATCCGGAAAGCTATCGCCCGAACCCGAACAGCCGGAACTTCGTGCAGCACCTTCCCCGCTGGTACGCGCAAAGCCATCCGGACGAAGACTTCGCCGAAACCTTCGCGCTCTGGCTGACCCCCCGCGTCAACTGGCGCCAGCGCTATGCCGAATGGCCCGGCGCCCTCGCAAAGCTGGAATATGTCGACAATCTGATGGGCGAGATCGCCGGCACGAAGGCGGGGCTGACCCGCCGTCTCGAAGTTGACCCCGCTCATCGCCTCAACCGTACCCTGGCCGAGCACTACGAACAGAAACTCGCCTGGTACGCCGTCGACACCGATACCCGTTACGACCGCGACCTGCAGCGCATCTTCTCTGCCGAGCCGCGATACGCCCACCGCCCCACCGCCTCGTCCTTCATCCGCAGCAACCGCACGCGCATCCGCGAAGCTGCCTGGCGCATCTCCGGCGCATATCAACTCGCGCTCGACAACCAGATCGACCTGCTCGCGAGCCGCGCCCGTGCGCTCAAGCTGCGCACGGCAGGGCGCGAACACGAGCTCCGCAACGCCATGGTCCGCCTGCTGAACAACAAGGTCGCCCACCAGCTTCACGCCTCGCGAAGGCAGTGGTTCGCGGTATGACGCCTTTACGCGTTCTCTGCCTCGCCCATCCCGACCTGGTTCCTCCCGACAACATGGAGGAGCTTTCGGAGAAGGAAGCCTACGTCTGGAAGACGGAACACGACGTCATGAAGACGTTGCAGGGCAACGGACATGAAGTCCGAATGCTTGGCGTCCAGACCGAGCTGTCGCCGATCCGCGACGCGGTCGAGAACTGGAAGCCGGACATCGTCTTCAACCTGCTCGAGGAATTCCACGGCGAGACGCTGTATGCTCAGAACGTCGTAAGCCTGCTCGAACTGCTGCGGGTGCCCTATACCGGCTGCAACCCGCGCGGACTGATGCTGGCGCGCGGCAAGGACCTGTCGAAAAAGCTCCTGAAGTATCACCGCGTGCCTGTGCCTGCCTTCGCCGTCTTCCCGATCGGCGCGAAGGTTCGCCGTCCCGGCAGGCTGAAGTTTCCGCTGATCGTGAAGAGCCTCTGGGAGGACGCCTCCCTGGGCATCGCGCAGGCCTCCATCGTCGACACTGACGAGAAACTGGCCGAGCGCGTCGCCTTCATCCACAAGCGTCTCAACACGCCCGCCATCGCCGAGGAATTCATCGATGGCCGCGAAATCTATGTCGGCTGCCTCGGCAACGACCGTATCCAGGTCCTGCCGGTCTGGGAGCTGAGCTTCTCCAACCTCGCCGACGGCGCCCACGCCATCGCCACCGAGAAAGTGAAGCACGACCCGATCTACCAGGAGAAGCGCGGCATCCTGCAGGGACCTGCGGAGAATCTGCCGCCAAACGTCGTCACCAGGATCCGCACGCTGGCCAAGCGCATCTGCCACACGCTTGAACTCGATGGCTATTGCCGCATCGACTTCCGCCTGTCGAAGGACAACGTTCCCTACTTCATCGAGGCCAACCCGAACCCGGAGATCGCCTCGAGTCAGGAATACGCACAAGCCGCCCTGCATGCAGGCGTCAGCTACGCAGACCTGCTCAACAAGATCGTAGCCTTTGGTCTGAAGCGCGCAGGCGTCGAGGTCTAGCCTCACCCGCTCGGGTCATCATCCACCGGCTCAGCCTTGCGGACCAGCACCTTGTCCACGCGGCGGCCGTCCATGTCGACGACCTCGAACGTCAGCATGCCGTGCTCGATCTTGTCGCCTTCCTTCGGCACGGCGCGCATCAGGTGCATCACCAGGCCAGCGACAGTTGAATAGCCTTCATTGTCGTTGAGCCCTCTCACGCCGACCAGCTGTTCGAACTCATCGACCGGGGTCATGCCATCGACCAGCCAGCTGCCATCATCGCGCAGCACAGGCGGCGACAGCGCATCCTCGTGATCGAGCGCATCGTCTCCGGCGATCGACTCCAGCAGGTCGGTTGCCGTCACCAGGCCCAGCACCGACCCGTATTCGTCGGACACGATCGCCATGCGGACGACATTGCCCTTCATGGCGTCCAGCAGACGCAGGACTGGCATCGTCTCAGGCACAAACAGCGGCGTGTGCATCACGGCGGTAAGGTCGATCCTGCCGGTCTGGGCGAGGTGGAGGAACAGCTCCTTCGCCTGCACGATGCCGACAATCTCGTCCGCGTCGCCCTTGGCCACGGGAAAGCGCGCATGGCCGCTCTCGCGGATTTCCTTGAGCAGTTCGTCACGGTCCTGCTCGGGATCCAGCCACACCATTTCAGTGCGCGGCGTCATGATGGTTTTCACCGAGCGATCGCCAAGGCGCATTACGCCCTGGATCATTTCCCGTTCCTCTTCTTCGATCACGCCGGCCTTCTCGCCTTCGACGATGAGCGAATGAAGCTCCTCTTCTGTGACATCTTCCTGTCGCGTTCGGTTAAGACCGAAGATCGTGAGGAATCCTTCCGTGATGAAACGCAGCATCCACACGAGCGGCGAGGCAGCGCGCTCGATCAGCGCCATCACCGGCGCCATCGCGGCAGCCAGCTGCTCGGGCGCGGCAAGGGCGATCCTCTTCGGGATCAGCTCGCCAAGCACGAGCGACAGGAAAGTCGTGAAGACGATCACGATACCGAACGCAATCGCAGGCGCGTGAGGTTGAACAGCAGGATGCAGACCCGCCAACCACGGCGCGAGATCGTCGGACAACGACGTCGCACTGTAAGCGCCAGCGATGACGCCGATGGCCGTGATGCCGATCTGGACGGTGGACAGCAGTTTCGAAGGGTCGTCCAGCAGCCTCAGCGCAACCTTCGCGCCGACATTGCCCTTGTCCGCCATCGCCTTCAGGCGCGGCCGGCGGGATGAAACAATCGCCATCTCCGACAGCGCGAAAACGCCGTTGAGCAGGACGAGGAAAAAAAGGATCGTGAGTTCCATAGGCTCCGCGGCCAGGAAGGCCGTGTGCTTTCACGCGCCGCAGGGCGCACGAGAGCTTTCTTTTGCGATACTTGCTGCGAGCGTTCAACAGCCAGCACTGGCCTTGCCCGGAGCTATCCAACGGAAAAATACATGAATTCAGCTGTCTGGCCCAATTCAGCGAATTTCGCCGCCCATGGGCCGTTTCCGTCAGGGTCGTTGAAACTAGGAATACGTTCCTTTAAATAGGAACAGCGTCCTATCTGGAGCCTGTCATGCAGCACACCGATATCTGGAAAGCGATCGACTCGCTTGCAAACCGGCACGGCCTGTCCGCCTCGGGCCTTGCCCGACGCGCAGGGCTGGACCCCACGGCCTTCAACAAGTCCAAGCGGGTGACGCCGGATGGCTCTCTGCGCTGGCTGTCAACGGAAAGCCTGTCGAAGGCGCTCCAGGCCGTGGGTGCTTCGCTTGAAGACTTCGCCGCGCTGGCGGAGGGCCGGCAGGGCCACACCGCCCCTTTGCTGGGCTTCGCCAGGGCCGGGAGCGAAGGCTATTTCGACGACGCTGGCTTTCCGACCGGGGACAATTGGGAAGAGGTCCGCTTCCCCGGACCCGAGACCGAGAATGTCTACGCGCTCGAAATCAGCGGCGACTCGATGGAGCCGGTCTATCGCCGAGGCGACCGCATCGTGGTCGCGCCCGGCGTCACTGTCCGCCGCGGCGACCGCGTCGTGGTGCGCACAAGGAAAGGTGAGGTCCTCGCCAAGGTGCTCGGCCGCCAGACCGAACGCATGGTCGAGCTGATCTCCCTTAACCCTGCCGCCGACCCGCGTGAGCTTCCCCGTAACGACCTCGCCTGGATGGCGCGCATCCTGTGGGCGAGCCAGTAGCCTCACGCACCAGCCAAAGCCCGCATAGCCGCCGCTGTCTCGGCGTTAGCTGGAAAGAAGGCTTCCAGGCACAGTTCCGCAAGCGTCACATCCGCAGGCGTTCCGAAGATCGTTGTCGTCGTTATGAATGACAGCAGCTGCGATCCGACCTTGAGTTCGAAGTTCAATGCGATCGCATCGGCCTCGTTGCGCTCGCGCCGCGGCGCAGGAGGAGCGGCATAGGCGGCCAGCTCCTTCTCCAGAGCGATCAGCTTCGGATCGCACGTCGCTTCGATCTGCTGGCCCAGCCGCCAGAGCACGTGCGCCTTCCACTGGCCAAGGTTCACGATACTCTTCGCCAGCCCCCCCGGATGCAGCGACAGGCGCAGCACATTGGGCTGCCCCTCCAGCAGCGACCTGTCCTCCACCAGCGACAGAAGCGGCGCCACCGAAGCGTTCGCCATGAGCAGATTCCACCAGCGATCCACCACCAGCGCCGGATTGGGCTCATGCCCTTTGAGCACAAGCTCAACCGCAGTACGCGCCGCGGCCATCGACGGATCCGACAACTTTCGTTCCGCGAATGCCGGCGCAAAACCCGCCGACAGGAGCACCACATTGCGCTCGCGCAGCGGCAGCTCGAGATGCTCGCAAAGTGTCTCCACCATGTCGCGCGAGGGCGACGACCGGCCGCTTTCCACGAAGCTCAGATGCCTCTGCGAAACGCCCGCTTCAAGCGCCAGGTCGAGCTGGCTCATGCGCCGCCGCGCGCGCCAGTCGCGGATGAGATCGCCCACGCGATTTGGCTGGGAGGAGGGGCGAGTGGAGACTGCCTCATGGGTCATGCCCAGGAGAATAACCGGCGGAGCGGCTAACTTCCATTACCTCCGGCGTAATCGCCGGTACTACCGGTCTCGCTCAACTTCGCCGCAGCAGAACAGGCAGGGCAGGAGCGCGCCATGCCCGTCCCTGCAACTCCCAAGCAGAGCCCTGATCCTTGCGACCATCCACTCAACCTGCTCCCCGGGGTCTCAGGCCGCGGGAGTTTTCTGTCACGCGTGTCGGTTGACCGCAAACCCGGCTGTCCTCGATACACAACGCCAACAGGAGCCCAACATGAAACGCACGCAAACCGCAGCCGCCATCGCGACCCTGCTGCTCACGACCGCCAGCTGTTCGCCAGGCGAACCCGACCTCGCAGCAGGCACACCTGAAGCTGCTGCGGTCGAGACTGCCGCGGCGTCCGTGCCAGCCGCTCCCGACGTCTCGAAGCTTCCCGCCGGCGCCTACAAGCTCGATCCCTCACACGCGACACTCGTCTTCAAGGTCAACCATCTCGGCTTCTCGAACTACACAGCCCAGTTCCGCAAATTCACCGCCGAGATGACGCTCGATCCGGCCCGACCCGAAACCGCGACGCTCGTCGCAACTGTCGATCTAGAATCCCTCGACATCCCAGCGCCGCCCGCCGGCTTCGTCGACGAACTCCTGAGCGATACCTGGCTCGGAGCATCGATCACGCCGCAGATGAAATTCGAATCCACCAGCATCACGCGCACCGGTCCCGCCACCGCCGACATCGTCGGCAACCTCAAGCTGAAAGGCGTGACGAAACCCGTCACCCTCCACGCCACCTTCAACGGCGGCTATGAAGGCCACCCGATGGACCCTGCGGCCCGCCTCGGCTTCTCGGCGCACGGCACGCTGAAGCGTTCCAACTTCGGCATCGACATCGGCATCCCGGCGCCAGGTTCAACGATGGGCGTGTTCGATGAGGTCACGATCGACATCGAGACGGAGTTCACGGGACCGGCGCTGGCGCCGGCGTAGTCTCACAGATCACCCGTTCGGACAGCCATCAACCGATCCATCACAATCTGCAGGCGCGCCTCAGGCACTGGGCTCATAATCAGGGCGGCCGCCCCACGCAGATAGCGTTCCATCTCCTCGCGCGGTGCGCTCGAATGCAGCAGCTTCACGACCGGCCATGCAAAGCTGTCATATTCGTCGAGCGGCACGCCGCATCCGATCGGGTCCCAGTCGGCATGCAGGATGGCCTGCACCTGCTCGAAACTGGTGTGTACCAACCGGCCAGGATTGCTCAAAGCATCGCCTGCGCCAGTCGCTGCGCCGCATCGCTCTCGCCCGCCAGAGCGTCCGACAGCTGTTGTGCCCGCGCCTGCATCACCTGCTCGACATGATCTGAAGCCGAAGCCCCCAGCGCGCGATCCAGCGCCGCACGAACTTCGGGCGTCTTGCCCTTGAGATCGAGCGCGGCGAGGGCGCGGGCGTATTGCCAGTGCACGCCGATATCGTCCGGGGCCAGCGCCCGGGCCTTTTCATAGTGGATCCGGCCGGACCCGGTGCTGGCGCCAAGCATCCATGCGCCCACAGCGCCGCCGCGCCGGGCAACTTCAAGGTTCCACACAGCCAGAAAGCCGTGCGCATAGACGTTGCCGGGATCGGCCATCAGCACTTGTTCGGCCAGCTTCTTGCCCTTCTCGCCATAGCCGGCGCTCCAGGCCGCCATCACGTTCATGTTCCGGCTCTTCAGCGACAGGGCGATGGCGAGCTGCAGCCGGCCCTCCCCATGCTGGGGATCGAGCCGCAGGGCCGCCTCAGCGTCCCTCACCGCCCGCTCCACCACGCGCGGGTCCGGCTCAGCCGCACCAGTGATGCAGTGCGCCAGCAGCGCTCGAGCGGCGAAAGCCAGATCATCCGCGCCTGCCGCCTGTTCCGCCAGCGTTGCAGCCTCAAGATAATCACCACGCGCATAACGCTCCTCCAGCATCGGAGACGTCGGGTGGGGGAGGGCTGGACTAGCCCACGCAAGTGCGACCGCAAAGGCGCAGATCCCGACGGCAACATGTCTGAATGCGCCGGCTTTTTCGCGCATGAAGGGGACCTCGAGCGTCAAAATGCAGGATGCGCCCAGCTTCCCACTTGCGCAACGGCCCAAACTCAGGCGCTTACTGCGCGCAAGGAGCCCTGCACTTGCGCCGCCTCGCCAGCCTTGTCCTGATTGCCATCGTAGCCGCCTGCGAAGCCCCCGTGGACGATAAAGCCACGCCCGCCGCTGAGTTGCCGGAAACCGACCTCAACGCCTTCCGCGCCGAGGGGACCGGGGAAGAACGCGCTTATGCCGGTGAATGGGCCATCGACTCGAACGCCTGCAACAATCAGCGCGAAATCTGGACGATTGAACAGACCCGCATGGGCATGAAGCGAGAGCGTTTCTGCCATTTCGAGCGGATCAACCAGTCCGCTGGCGACGACGGGCAGGTCTGGTCAGCCAGCGCCCGCTGTGTTGCGCGCGGCCAGACGAGCACGGATTTCGTCTTCTTCCGCGTGAACCCCAACAAGCTCAAGATGCGGGTCACGATCAACGACAGCGAATCCATCGAACTCATCCGCTGCCCCATGCGGACCTGAACCTAGCCTCGCGCCAGCGATTCCCGGATCAACTTCGCCGACTCCTTCACGCCATACAGTGCGACAAAGCCGCCAAAGCGTGGGCCCTGCGACTGGCCGAGGCAGACCTCATAGATCGCGGTGAACCACGAACGCAGCGGCTCGAACTGCCGCTCCGTCCCGACAGCGAACACCATCGTCTGCAGGCTCTCGCCATCCAGCGGCCCGTCCCAGCTTTCGAGACGGGACGCTAGGTCCTCCAGCGCCGCGCGCTCCTTCTCATCAGGTGCACGATACTTTTTTTGCGGCCTTACGAAGTCCGCATAGTATTTCAGCGCATAACCGACGAGATGGTCCAGCAACGGCTCGGTTTGCGGTGAGGCATCAGGCGCCTCGCGGCGGATGAAGCCCCACAGAACATCCTTGTTGGACGCATTGGCCGCCGAGACGAGGTTCAGCAGCATCGCGAAGGACACAGGCGACGACTTCGCCGGCGGCGCGCCGCCATGTATGTGCCATGCCGGATTTTCCAGCTGCTGCTCCGGCGTCTGTTTCCCATACGCGTCGAGGAACTGCAGATACTCGTCGACGGTCTTGGGGATGACGTCGAAGTGGAGCTTCTTGGCGGTACGCGGCTTCTGAAACTGATACAGTGAGAGGCTTTCCTCAGGCGCGTAAGCCAGCCACTGCTCGACGGAGATGCCGTTCCCCTTGGTCTTCGAAATCTTCTCGCCCTTCTCGTCGAGAAACAGTTCGTAAACGTAGTGCAGCGGCGCAGGGACGCCGAGGATCTCGCAGATCCGGTCATAGACCCCCATGTTGGCCTGATGGTCCTTGCCGAACATCTCGAAGTCGACGCCCAGGGCTGCCCAACGCATGCCGAAGTCCGGCTTCCACTGCAGCTTCACATGGCCGCCTGTCACGGGGACGGTCGTGTCCTCGCTATTCTCATCGACGAACGTCACCGTGCCCGCCTTCGCGTCCACGCTCTTCATGGGCACGTAGAGCACGCGCCCCGTCGTCGGCGAGATCGGCAGGAATGGCGAGTATGTTTCCCTCCGCTCGTCGCCCAGCGTCGGCAGCATCACCTTCATGATCTGATCGTACTTTTCCGCCGCGCGCACCAGCATCGCGTCGAACCGGCCAGACTTGTAAAGCGTCGTCGCCGATGCGAACTCGTACTCGAAGCCAAAACTGTCGAGGAAGGCGCGAAGCCGGGCATTCATGTGCGCGCCATAGCTTTCGTGGGTCCCGAACGGGTCGGGCACGGACGTCAGCGGTTTCTGCATGTATGCCTTGAGCGCTTCCGGATTCGGCACCGTATCGGGAACCTTGCGCATGCCGTCCATGTCGTCCGACACGCAGATAAGCCGGGTCTTGTATGCGCCGCCGGTCAGCGCCTCGAAGGCGCGCCGCACCATCGTCGTGCGCACCACTTCGCCGAACGTGCCGATGTGCGGCAGGCCGGAGGGGCCATACCCCGTCTCGAAGATCACCGGCGCATCCTTGGGACGTCCGGCCTTCTCCAGCTTCTCGATCCGCGCCTTGAGCTCGCGCGCAAGCTCGAACGGCCAGGCCTTGGCGGCTTCTGCGATGGCTGCGACAGACGCGGTGGACATTTGAGGGCGACTCCTGATCGCCCCGCCTATGCGCGGCGGCGGGCAGGGTCAAGCACAGGCTGGCGCGCGCCATCCGGCGCCAGCTTGTCCCGCCCCGCGAGGTAAACGCCGTCGCGTCCGATGACGCCAGCGAACAGGTCCGTCGGGAACACGGACGCGAACGCAGCATCCAGCACATTAAGCCCGCCCGTCAGCGCGCCATAGGCCGGCATCACAAGCCGCGCCCCGTCCGTCGCAAAACAGCGCCTGCGAATTGACCTTCCACTCCGGCCGACCACGCGTGCACAGGGATGCAGGTGTCCGGCAACTTCTCCGACCACCTCGCCCTCAGACGGAATGTGCCGGAACGTCAGCGGCCCGATCGTCGCGTCGACAGCCGCACGCCCACCAAGGTCTTCCGGCGGCTTCGGATCGTGATTGCCCTCGATCCAGACCCAGTCGCACGACCCTGTCATGCCGCGCAGGCTCGCGACATCATCTGCCGCCATGCGCGGCCGCGCCTGCCGATCATGGAAACTGTCGCCCAGCGCAATCACCGTCCGGGGCGAGAAGACCTGCATCAACCGTCCGACCCGCGCCAATGTCGCGCGCGTGTCATAGGGTGGAAGCATCTGTCCACGCGCCGCATAGGAAGAGGCCTTCTCGAAGTGCAGGTCGGACACAACCAGGACCCCCGGCTCATCCCACCACAAGGCGCCGCACATCAGGGCTTGAACGCGCTGCCCTGCGAGGGACAGCAGAAGCCCTGGCTGAATTTGAGATGGTGACAAGAGATCGTGCATTCCCGGGAACCGTGCGGGGCGTCGGCCCCTACGTCAACAGCAATGGCGCCAGCAACCGGCACGTCTCAAGTTGATGGGTGGAGGTCGTTGCAGACGTGCTATCGTGGGCCCTGCTGACCGAGGCATAAACCGTTATCCGCCATCAGGGGAGACGTCCATGATCCGTACCTGCAGCTTGACCCTAATCGTGGCTCTCATCAGCGCGTGTACGGTCTCGCCGTCGATCTCACGCTCCAGGACCACGCTTGGAAAAGTGGATATGGCAGACCTCGACTGCCGGCGTGAGAAACCAGCGGGTTCCCATATCGGGCGCACGATCTGCGCTTCACCCGAAGCATGGTCCAAGTATGAACGTAACGAAGGGTCGAAGTCAGAGGCGATGCTCGGTGAAATCCAGGACAACACGGACAACCGCAAACTCTACCCGGGCATGCGCGCTGAGTGAGCAGCTCACCGGGAGCTCCCCCGGCAGTCTCGGCCTCACAAAGCTCCGGTTTACGTTCAGACATTTGACCCGCCACCATGCTTGCCGGCCGGTTCGTTGGCGGCAGAAGCGCATGGCGCTAACGATTTGAGGCAAGTCGCAGATGAGGCGGCGTCGGCATGGGCGCCGCGTCATTGTCGCGCGTGCTTGCGATCTTTGTCGTCATCGAGCGTTCCGTTCATGGAGCTGACGCAGACAGCATCGCGTGACAAGCAAGCCGCCGCGGCTGATCCCAAGGCCAAATTGTGCAGGTCCTTGGTTGCGAGCGGCCCGAGCCTGCCCAAACGCGTTGGCCAGAGGCAGCGGGAGTGGGGCGCCTCTGAGGAGGGATGCGTCAGTTCGATAGGGTCCCGACGCGCCTTTGTGCACTGTGAGGTGCGCGAAATCTTCACGACAACTTGCCTTACCCGATCGGAGGGTTTGGCCGGCTGAGTGAACGCTGTTTCGAACAGGGCCTGCTAACGTGCGCATTTCAATCCTCGCCGCAGTGATCGTCGCACGCATCACATCTGCCGCCTGCAGTTCATTGCCATCGGGAGCGTAGCTGGCGTCGCCCGATCAAGCGGTTCTCGCGACAGATCGCGATGCTGCTGATCCCAACGCCAGGTCGTGTCGGTCAGTGCGCGTGACGGGCTCGAGCTTGCCGAGACGGGTCTGCAAGACGCAGTCCGAATGGGAAAGGTACGACGCTGCGTTCGGGGACTCCGATCAATCCTACAGGACGGATCCGGTGTTCAGGAATCGCTGACTTCGCGCGCGCCTAGCTCATTGCATCCCGTACCAGATCGTCCTCCGCTTCGCGCAGGATCGCCTCGGCCGCGTCGCCGGAGAATACGGGCTCCTTGCCCATCTCCAGCATCACCGGCACGGCAAAAGGCGATATCTGATCCAGTTTTGCATGCACGATCTTGCCTTTGATGCGCTTCAGCGCCTGGCCCAGCCGGCGGATGTCCAGCAAGCCGTCGCCTGCGTCCTGCCGCGCTGCCTGCAGCAGGATGTGATCGGGCTCATGTGATCGCAGCACGTCATAGATCAGATCGGTGGAGAAGGTAATCTGACGCCCGGTCTTCTCGTGTTTCGGCATCCGCCGCTCGATCAACCCGGAGATAAGGGCATTGGTCCGGAAGGTCCGCTTCATCAGTGCGCTCTCGTCCAGCCATGCATCCAGATCATCGCCCAGCATGTCCTCATGAAACAACTGGTCGAGGTGTTCGCCCCGCATGTCCTCCATCGCCCACACCGCCAGCGCATACTCCGAGGCGACAAAGCCCAGCGGCTTCAGACCCGAGCGCTCCAGCCGCCGCGTCAGCAGCATTCCCAGCGTCTGGTGCGCCAGCCGTCCCTCGAACGGATAGCAGACGAGGTAGTGCCGCTCGCCGCGCGGAAACGTCTCCACCAGCAATTGGTCAGCCTCCGGGACAATCGATTTACGCTCCTGCACCTCGAACCATTCGCGAACCTGGTCGGGCAGGTGCTTCCATCCCTTGCGATCATGCACGATGCGGCGCACACGCTCCGCCAGAAATGTCGTCAGCGGAAACTTGCCGCCATTGTAGCTTGGTATCGCAGGGTCAGGATCGAACGTCTTCGTCACCAGCGCTTCCGTGTCCGATACGCCCTCGAACCGCAACACCTCGCCAGCGAACAGGAAAGTGTCACCCGGCGTCAGCATCTCGAAGAAATACTCCTCCATCTCGCCAAGCTTGCGCCCCGGCCGCATCAGCCGCTTGTTCTCGGAAGCCTTGATGAAGGACACCATCCGCACCGTGATCATGGGGTCCTCCACGATCACGCCGACATTCATCCGATGCTGCCGCCGCACATCGTCATTGCGCGCGCGCCAGACATTGTCGGGAAACCGCACGATGCGCCGGAAGCGATCATAGGTTTTCAGCGCATAGCCGCCGGTCGCCACCAGATCGACCACACGCTCCCACGTCTCCCACCCAAGATCGGCATACGGCGCCGCCTGCCGCACTTCATCGTACAGCTGCACCGCGTCGAAGCCTTCTCCGCAAGCGCGCGCCATCACATGCTGCGCCAGCACGTCGAGCCCGCCCCGCCGTGGTCCGCCGCCGTCCAGCTCCCCCGCCGCGACCGCCTCAACTGCCGCACGGCACTCCAGCACCTCAAAGCGATTGCTCGGCGCCAGTATCGCCCGGCTCGGCTCGTCCATGCGATGGTTCGACCGTCCGATCCGCTGGATCAACCGCGACGAACCCTTCGGCGCACCCATCTGCACCACCAGATCAACATCGCCCCAGTCTATACCCAGATCGAGCGTCGAGGTGCACACCACCGCCTTCAGCTTGCCCGCCGCCATGGCGGCCTCGACGCGCTTGCGCTGCTCGAGATCCAGCGAGCCATGGTGCAGGGCGATGGGCAGCGCGTGCTCATTGACCCGCCACAGTTCCTGGAACGTCATCTCCGCCTGGCTGCGCGTGTTGACGAACACCAGCGACATCCGCGCGCCCTTGATCGCGTCATAGACCTCGCGAATGTTGTGCCGCCCGGAATGCCCCGACCACGGTATGCGCGCTTCCGAATCCAGCACCGTGATGTTCGCCTGCGCGCCGCCCATGTGCCGGATCACAGGCGTGTCCGGCCCCAGCCAGCGCGACAGCGCCTCCGGATCGCGCACCGTCGCCGACAGCCCGATGTGCCGGGCAGCCGGCGCCCATACACGAAGCGTCGCCAGCCCAAGCGCCAGCAGGTCGCCACGCTTGGTGTTAGCGATCGCATGCACCTCGTCGACGATCACCGCACGAAGATCAAGGAAGAACCGCTGCGCATGCTCCGACGCCACCAGCAGCGCCAGCTGCTCTGGCGTCGTCAACAGGATATCCGGCGGCCTGGCCCGCTGCTGCTGCCGTCGTGATGCCGGTGTGTCGCCGGTCCGCGTGTCAATCGAGATGTCGAGTTTCATCTCCTCGACCGGCCGTACCAGATTGCGCGCGACATCGGTCGCAAGCGCCTTCAGTGGTGAAACATACAGCGTATGCAGCGCAGGATGCACACGCGCCGGCGTCTCCGCCAGCTCGATCAGGCTAGGCAGGAACCCCGCCAGTGTCTTGCCGCCGCCTGTCGGTGCAATCACCAGCCCGCCTTGCCCACGCCGCGCCGCCGCGATCAGATCTGTCTGGTGAGGCCGCAGGCTCCATCCCCGCATGGCGAACCAGGCGGCGAAGCGGGCCGGCAACAGGCTAGGCGGTTTGGGATCGTCGGCCATCGACCGAGCATAGGCCGGGCGACAGCACAGGTTAAGGTGCCCTGCCCGGTCTTTAACCTTTTGATAGCAATGTCGGTGCAACAGGAATTCTAATGACCGTCTCAATCCGCGCATCGCTCCTGCTCAGCGCTCTCGCCATGGCGGGTGTGACGGCTGCATTCTCCGCGCCCCCTGCTGAAGACCCCGCTCCGCTGCCCGCGGGGCCCTCCGCATCCAGCGTTTCTGATCCCAAGTCAGGAACACACGCTGCGCATTGGAGCTATGGCGGCGAGGGGGGACCCGACCGCTGGGGCGAGCTCGCCCCCGAGAACCGACCCTGCGCCATCGGCGCTCAGCAATCCCCCATCGACCTCACACGCCCATTGACTGCGAGCATCGACGTCCCCGTCGCACGCTGGTCGCCGGCAAACGGTGCGCAAGTCGTCAACAACGGCCACACGCTGCAGGTCAATGTGACCAGCCCGGGCAGCCTCCAGCTCGATGGCAAGGACTACGCCCTCAAGCAGTTCCACTTCCACCACCCGTCCGAACACACGATCGACGGCAAGTCCTTTCCGCTCGAAGTCCACTTCGTCCATGCCGCTCCCGACGGAGACCTCGCTGTGATCGGCGTCATGGTCGACGACGGCGCGGTCAATCCGTCGCTCAATGCCATCTGGGCCGTTGCCCCGGCGAAAGAGGGGACTGCCGAGGCCGCCGGTCAGATCGATCTGGACGCTTTCCTGCCGAAGGACGCCAGCCTCTATCGCTACGAAGGCTCGCTCACGACGCCGCCTTGCTCCGAGACTGTGCACTGGACGGTCATGTCGACGCCGATCACGGCCTCGCCAAGTCAGCTCGCCGCCTTCGCCCAGCTCTTTCCCATGAATGCGCGCCCCGTTCAGCCGCTGAACCGCCGCTTCATCCTCAAAACGTCTGGCTGAGCCGCCACTGCGACGCGCGCCACAGCCATGGCGCCGTCATGAACACGATCACGCCAGATACCGTGCGCCCAATCAACACCCGGTTGAAGCCGTACGCGGACGTCAGAAACTGCGTCCAGTTGACGACCAGCGTCGTCGCCATCGTCCACACACCCAGCACCACACCCGCGCACGGATGCGCCAGCATCAGCCAGAACACCACGAGGTCCACGGCGCATACGGCAAACCAGAACCACACAGCCCGGGCCGGCGCGCAGGCGATCTGCTGCATTCATATGCATGGACCACGCGCCCGCCATCTCCGCGAGCCACCTCACGCCAGCATCTTCCTGAGCCGCGCATAGTCGGCCTTGGAGTTGTGCCGCTTGTCCATCGGCACCTCCTTCACCGGCACGACTGCGATATCGCCCAGCACCTTCGCCCGCACCGACAGATCCGTGGCGTTCAACCCATCTCCCGCAAGCGCCAGCCGCGCCCGCCCTTCATCCGCCAGCAGCGCCGCCTGCTGCACGCCAGGCCAGCTCAGCGCCGCCGTCTCGACCGCAAACGGAAACAACCCTCCGCTCGCCGCTTCGCGCCGACCCAGCAGCCACAGCCGCCCATGCTCATCAATCCGCGCGGCATCGCCAGTGCGATGCCACAGCACGCCGTCGCGCACCGACTTGGTGGAGCCATCATCCGCTGGATCGAGATAACCGCTGTTCACATGCGCGCCGGCCACGAACACTTCATGGTCGCGCAGGTCTATCGCAATTTCGGCGATCGGCTTGCCCGCCAGCAGGCCGGCGCCCTCTGCCATCGCGCGCCAGTCGGCCTCCGAAATGTCTGTCAGCTCCAGATGCGCAATCGGTTCTGCTTCCGTCGAGCCGTACACCGCATGGATCGCCGCACGCGGCGCAGCCCTGGCCGCCGCGCGCAGCAGGTTGGGATAGACCGGCCCGCCGCCCGTGAAGATCGCCTCGAGCTGCGCCATCGGCGCCGCACCCTCCACAATCCGCGCGACAACGGCCGGCGGGGCTACAATCCTGTTCACGCGATGCTGCGAGATCTGCTGGCGCAATCTTGCGCCATCCAGCCTGGCCGGACGGGTCAGTTTTCCCGCCGGGATCACGCTCGTCGCTCCCGCCGCGAGATTGGAGAGGATGAACACCGGCAGCGAGATCAAATCGACATCGCCCGGCTTTGTCCGCCGCAGACCTTCCAGCAGCCGATGCTGCAGCATAAGAAAGTCCGCCGATCGTAAGATACCCTTCGGCCGCCCCGTCGATCCGGATGTGAACGTGATCAGGGCAGGCGAATCCCCCGGCAGATGCGCCAACGGATCACCCGCCACGGCATCGTCATCGACATCCGGCAGCACCGTCAGCTGCCGCAATTGCGGAAACAGCATCCGCACGAGATGCCCGATACCCGTGGTCGCAATCGCCTTCGGTCGCACCATCTCAACCGCGACGCGCAAGCCCTTCAGCCCCGCCGCCGGCTCCGGAAACATCGCCACCGCACCGAGCCGGAAAACCGCCAGCAATGTCTCGTAGAGCTCAACCGAAACGCCCCGCGCGATAAGCACGACATCACCCGCGCCAACGCCGGCGCGCGCGTACGCCGCGGCTCGCACCGCAGACGCCCGGGCGAGCTGCGCATAGGTCGTCGACGGCCCGTCAGCCGCGATGATCGCCACGGCGCCCGGCTGCGCTTCCGCCTGCGCGAGAAACGTCTCGACGAGATTCAAAGCCGCCCGCCCCAGAGCGCATAGCGTCGGAACACCTTGCCACCTGTCCTGTCGCTGTGCGTCACCGAAAGATTGCTCTCGTGCATCAGCGCGTGAACCACTTCCCTGAACCCGCGCGCCTGCGCACGCGCATGAAACGCATTGGCCATCATCGACCCGCCACCCTTCACGCGCGATGCATACGTCTTGAGGATCACCGTCTTCGTCCGCGGCCCCTCGACAAGATTGGGCACAGCAAAGAGAAACCCCTTCAACTCGCCTGCCTCATCCTCAAGCAGCAAGACCAGCTCGGGGTCGACCGCTGGCAAGACAGGCCGATAGCTCGCCATAAAGTCGTCGAACGCGATTGGCTGATAAAAGCGATTGTCCGCGAACGCCGCCAGCGACAGGGCATGAATGCGCGCCAGATCCCGTTCGGCCCGCGACGGGTCGAAATTGCACACGCGCAACCCTGCAGGCGCCATCGTCGCACTGGCGGGCACATCCGCCGGCCGAACCGCCGACACATAGCGCGACACTACCGAAAGCCCCGACTGCCCGAACGCCTCCACATCGTGTGCAGGGTTTGACGGCTCCATCAGGAATGGTGCACGTCCATCACTCTCGACCACAAGCCGATGCTTGCCCCAGGTATTCCCGTCCATCGGCCCAAGCACGGCGCCAAAGCCCTCGGCCTTCAGCACCACCATCGCCTCGCGTATTGCCCGCGCTCCTGCTTGCGCAGCCTCGCAGCTGAACTCTCCGAGCGCCGCTGTACGCAAGCCCTCCAGGGACGGGGCGTTGCGGAAGATTCTGAGCCTGGCGCCACGCACCTCGAGCGACCCTGTCACGGCGGCGAAAGCGGCAAAACGATCAGACCCACAAACATGCACACACCACCAAGCACCAGCCACGGCCGATCATAGTCCCGGCGCCGCAGGAACCATCCGACCAGTGCGATTCCAACAATGCCGAAAAGCCCAACCAGCGTAAACAGAAGCGCCGGCTCGCTTTGCGCCTCCGCCCAGTAGGTGCGGATCGACATGGCGCCCCAGGCAATCACAACCGCAACCGCGGCTGGCCAGACGCTCCTTGCAAAGCGCGCGGCGATACCAGTCGCCAGGCCTGCGAAAGAGAGATTGAAGCCATGGATCGTATCCATGCGCGCCACATGACTCACGACAAAATACAACAGCGCAATCGCCGTCACGACGACAAGCAGGTTCAGGGCATCATGGGGCGGTCTGTCCGGCTTGCGGATGCTCAGGGCGGCAATGTAGGTGGCAACCGCAACGGCCGGGGTCACGACGCTTGTCGGCTCCGCGAAGATCGCAATGCAGAAGAACAGCGTCGACCCCACGGCGAGGAAATGCCGCTCCTCGCCCGGCCGATGCCGCGCCACGAGCAGCAGAGCGATCAGCAGCAGGAGGAACATCGTGGCCAGCGCCGCCAGCCCGGCGGCGCCCATGTAGAGCAGGTTGGAGAGCAGAAAGTAGAGGCCTAGCGGGATGAACAGATTGTCCAGCCCGCGCCAGCTGGCCGCTTCAAGCAACGCACCGAACACAGCTGTGATGAAGGCCAGGAGCACCGCCTCGCCGCGCCCGATATCCGTCAGCATCAGGAACGCGATCAGCGAGAGCAGCCAGGCGGTCATGGCGAACGCGACCACACCCTCGATGCTCTTCTTGCCGTCCTCGACCTCAAACACGCGCCGCCCATAACGGGAGCCGACCAGCGCGCTCGCTGCGTCGCACATCGTCAGCACCAGGATCGGGAGGATGTAGAGAATGTCCCCCGGCGGCGCCTTCTGGTGCATCGTTGTCGAGATGAAGTGTCCATCCTTCAGCCAGAACAACAGCGCCACAGCGACCGCAAACAGCAGTTCGCCATAAGACTTGCGCGCCACCGCATGCAGCCCGCCGCCAAGGCTCTGACGCGCCACCCCACGCGCGGCCACGAATACGAGCAGGGCCAGCGCACACGTCGCGCCAACTTCCCAGGCCTCGTCGAACACGTAGGGGAAGGTGAGGCAGTAGAGCCCGAGGCTGATATGTACCAGCTTGCGCCCGACCTCAGGATCAAGCCGCGCCAGCTTCGCCAGCCGCGACACGCTCCACAGCACGCCCGCCAGCAGGATCACAGACCCCGCGATCTTCCCCGCGCTGAGCAGCAGCGCCTCGTTCACGTCACGGTCTCAATCACGAAGTCTGAATAGAAGAACGCCTTGTCCAGCGGCTTCAGCTTCGCCTCCAGCGCAGTATCCGTCGTTACACGATCAGCCAGTGAAGCGGGCACGCGCCGCGGCGCCATCATGTTCCAGTAGGCGATACGCGCGCCGGGACGCGAAGCTGCGAGAATGCTCGCATACGCGTGTGTATGCGCCTCCGGCGACATGTACTCGAAGATGTCGGAGAGGTTGAACGCATCCGCCTTGACGCCTTCCTCCGCCAGTGTCTCCACCGTACAGAGCCGAATCTCGAGCCTGTCCAGCCGCTCGCGGATTGTCTCGAACCGCTCCAGTTCCAGCGCACGCGGCAACGCCTCGCCATGGCAACCCTTCAGGATCCAGTGGAGGTAAGGGTTCACCGACGGGTCCTGGTCCACCAGCGCCTTCCGCGTCAGCCGCGCCACCTGCGCCGAAGGCCCGCCCTCGACATGGTCAAAGAAGGCAGGATCGCGTCCCAATCGCCCCATGACGAAACGCGAGAAGAAAACCTTCACCAGCATGCGCCAGCCCCAGATGTTCCAGCTCTTCTCGTAGAAGGTCGCGCGCGCATCGACGTCGCGCGGGCGCAGCAGGGCGTCGATCGTCTCCTTGTTGTGCACGAACGGCAGCACCCAATCGCGGAAGGTACGGAAGTACCGCTCGAACTTGCCGACGCCGCCGACGCCATACGTTGCGACACCCTCCTTGATCGCTGCCCAGAACGCCTGATCTTCATCCGAGAGCTGCGCGGCTGAATGCTCCAGCAGATGCCGCCGTCGCCCGGAAGGCCGCGACCCCATCAGCTCGAGAAACTCTTCATGGCTGTGCGTCCGGTACATCGCCATGCGCATACGCACGCAAGCCAGCTGCGTGGGGTTGAGGTCCACCGCAATGACCCGCTCGGCCCCCTCGGCCAGCAACGCCATCGCATTGTCGCCCGCCGAAGCAATCGACACAACTGTGTCGTGCGGCCCGGGCCGCAATGCTGCGCACAGGATGTCCGCATCCTCCCACGCCTGCGCGTAACGGATGATGTCGAAGCTCGCACGTTTTGCGATATCAGTCCCGGCCATCGCTAACTCCTGCTCACCCGCTCAACCGTACCCGCCCTTCCATCAAGCCGCACCGTATCACCCGTCTTCAACCATTGCGTCACGCCCTTGAGCGACACCACGCACGGGACCCCCATCTCACGCGCGACAATGGCCGAGTGCGAGAGCAGGGAGCCGCGCTCGGCGATCACGCCCGCCGCATTGGCAAACACCGCGATCCAGCCCGGGTCGGTATGGCGCGCAACCAGGATCTCACCCGCCTCCAGCGCCTCGATGCGCGGGTCCTCGATCACGCGTACCTTCGCCGTCACAACACCCTTGCAGCACCCGAGCCCCTTGCGCGTCTCACTGCCTTCGCCGGCCACAACTGCCTGTGCAGTCAGACCAGCCACGCCCGTCCCATGCGCCCCGGACACGCTGAACCGCTCGGGCGGATCAGGCCGTGCAATCTGCCCCGCATGCTCGGCTGCCCGCAGACGCGCCAGCGCTTTCAGGTCTTGCGTGATGCCGGCGCCCGCAACAGCTCCCAGCAGCTCCTCCACCGTAAGATTGAAGATATCGCGCGGCTGCTCCATTACGCCAGCCGCATGCAGCCGGGCTCCGAGTGCAAGAAAGATGCGCCTTACCCGCCCGAACAGCCGTGTTCGCTCGAACCGCAAATTCTCCCGATCCCGCACCCGCGCCCTGGCCCAGTCGACCAGCCACCGCGCCAGCATGCGCTTGCCGAACCCGGGGATGAGTACGTGCAGGTCCTGCTTCACATCCGGCGCTCTGGCCGCCTCACGCGACGACCCGGCAGCTGCCACAGCCATCAATACCTGCGAGGGATCCTCATGCAGTGTCCGGCTCTCCAGCTTGAGCTCCTGCGTACACCGGTCGCCAAACTTTGCGATGTAGCGATCGAATGCCGATCGCAACGCTGGCGTGGCATCCACCGCAGTCAGATCCCCGGCAGCAAGCCGCGCGATCACATCCGACCGCTCGCGCACCATCGTCCCCATCGCGCGGATCATCTTTGCCGGCTCAGCCGAGACAATATCGCCCTGGCCGATGAGCGTCGCTGACAGATAGGCAACGCCTTCATCGCCCGCCCACCTGGTCATCGCCTTCTGCGCTGCGCCGAACGCGATCATGCAAAGGAAGTCGTTGATCAGCGGCGCATCCCACTTCGCAAGCAGCCGCCGCTCCAGCAGCCGGTACTCCGCGACCAGCTCCATCGGCTGCATCGCATCGATCACGCCGTCCGGCTTCGCCAGCGCCTCATTCAGTCGCGCGTAGAACTCCCCTATGGTCACCTTGATGCGCACTTCATGCCAGATCAGGCCAAGGCCAACGCGCGCCAGCTTCAGGTTATCGACGAACTGCTCCCAGCCACTGGCCGAGGGAGGGGCGATGCGGCGGGCCATCTCCTCGGGGAGCGCCTCGGAGACGCCCATCATGCCTTCCATGAATTTCCGGTTCGCCTTGAATCCGGGAAACAAGGCCAGCGCGCGATACCAGTTCAGCAGGTTGTAGTAGGCCCGCCCGTCCACAGACCCGAGCATGTTCTCGAAAACTGCGCGGTTCTCGTCCACATCGGCCGCAGGCACGCCCATCAGGCGGGAGAATGCCTGATAGACATGGCTGTAAACGTATCGCGCAAACGAGAACGTCAGCGGCGATGTGACACCCGGATAACTCTCCACAATGTTCGAGTTGTCCCAGATCGTGAGATCGCCCGGGCTCTCCCCACCTGGTTCATCCCCCTGCAAGTGGGGGGACGGGAGGGGGGCTATCTCAGTGGTTCCGAGCGTCGTGATCGGCCGCGACTGCAGCATATGCAGCCCGCGTGCATCAAACGCCCACTCGATATCCTGCGGCGACCCAAAATGCATCGCCGCACGCCGCGCCATCGCCGCGACTTCCGCGCGCTCAGCCTCACCCAGCACCGGCGCATCACCCACCAGATCCGCCTCGAGCGTCGCCCCATCAGCGCAGATCCGATAGCTGTCGCCGTCAGCCTCACCGCCCACAAGCCTGTCGGCCAGCCCCGCGATTGCACTGATCACCACAACGCCTCGATCGCCCGACACCGGATCCGCCGAAAACGCCACGCCCGCAGCACGTGCTTCAACCATCACCTGAACCACCACAGCAGGCGGCTGCGGCTCGCCCGAAAGTCCATGCGCCCGGCGATACTGCGCCAGCGTCTCGCTGAACCCCGACAGCCACACCCTGTGCGCCGCCGCCGCCACATCGTCCGGCGCCACATTCAGCTCCGTCTCGAACTGACCCGCATGCGCCGAAGCCGCACCATCTTCCTCACGCCCAGACGAGCGCACAGCCAGCCGCCCTGCCCCGCCTTGTGCAGCGAGCGCCGCTAACCCCTGATTCACGTCTTCCCGCACATCCGCCTTCAGCCCATCCAGATCGAAAGCCTCCGCTGCGATCACGAAAAAAGCAGGCACCGGAAAGGTCGCAGCAAGATTTGCCAGCGCCGCGCCCTTGCCGCCCGCAAGCGCCGCGGACATGGCGGCCTCACCTGTCAGTATATATCTGCGCGCTTGTCTCACGATGGCAGCATCGACATCAGGAGCGGGATCACGCCCAACAGCAGGTAGTTCCCCAACACGAACACAGCCGTGCCGGTCTCCATCTGCTTCACCTGTCTCGCCGCCGGCGTCCCCGCATAGTCAATGGCCGTCCACGCCGCGAACATCGTCACGAACATCAATCCTGCGAGGACAACCACACCGGCATCCGACCGGACATTGATGAATGCCGACAACGCCAGCCCCGCCAGTACAAGCGACATCACCACAATGCCAGATCGCTCCGCGCCCCACAGCCGCGAATATGTCTCGACGCCCTCGCGCTCGCTCGAAGGCGCCCAGCTCTTGCGCGCAATCTCGATCACCGACCCGTTCACAAGCGACAGCAACAGAAACGCGCCCAGCGTCAGTGCGAAACGCTCATGCAGCGTGGCGCCGGCCGGCAGCCAGTCGCATGCCGTCGCATAGAGATCGATCAGCGGCATGATCGCCATATGGCTGACCATGTAGATGATCGGCCGCTTCTTCAGCCAGGCGGGAACGAAGAACTCCCTCGTCATCACTGCCATCCACGCCCATACCAGCAGCAGAGGCCCAATCAGCCGCCAGTCCAGCGCAACCGTCAGTCCGATCTGCGCTAGCCCCACGGCGATCGCCAAGCCGCGCAACTCGGCCAGCTTCACCAGCCCGCGCGGTACCGGTCGCTCCGGCCGGAATTTCGTATCGTCCGCATTGTCCTTGTGCTCGTCTGCCACGCGCAGCTGGAAGAAGAATCCGAACAGCACCAGAACCGCGACAGCGATCGCCATCAGGTTTGGCGCTCCGCCGCGCAACAGGGCCGACAGGCAAACCGCCGAAGCGCCGAAGGCCGCGATCAGCACGCCATGCTTCAGCAGCGGAAAGCGCTCTGCCTGATACGCCCACAGGCGCGCGCCCAATCCCCTTGTTTCGGGCCTGCGCGCGTCAGTCCGTGCGGCGGCCTCGCTCACGCCTTGCCTCGCGCCAGGTTCTTGTGTGCGCTGGCGAACTCATGCGCGCAGAGCGCCCCGATGATCGACAGCTCACCCGCAAGGCACACCGCCGCGCACACCTCGCCGAATTGCCGCACATTCCCCGCGCCCCTGAGCCCCAGGATATTCAACCCCGCGGATTGAGTTGGAAGCATCGTGCCACCGCCCACCGTTCCGACGATGATGTTGGGCAGGGTCACGGACACGAACAGCCGGTCATCCTCGCGCAATTCGATGCGCGTCACGCCTACCGCACTCTCCGCGACGCAGGCCGCATCCTGTCCAGTCGCCAGATACAACGCGGCCAGGCCGTTCGCATAGTGACCCTGGACGCCGATCGACCCGGACATGACGCCCCCCAGTGCCGACATCCGCCAATACTGCTCCATCCGCTGCGGTGTCGTATGCAGCTGTTTGCGAATCTGCTCGCCGGACAGCTCGACTGACGCCGTGACCTTGCGTCCACGTACGCCCATGAACGACATCGCGGACGCCTTCTTGTCGCCTGACAGGTTGGCCTCGACGAACCAGTAGATTGGCTTGATCGGCGAGTGTTCCTCGATTGCCTTGCACACCGCGTCGGTCGCGATGGTCACCATGTTCTGGCCGGCCGCATCCCCCGTGGTGTAGCTGCAGAGGAGATAGACATGATCGCCCTCGACGTGCGGGCTCAGCTCCACCAGCCTGCCGTGCCGCGTCGTGGTCTCCGCTGCCGCCTTCAGTCTGTCGAAACTCTCGCACACCCAGGCAACGAACAGGCCGGCATCCGTGGTCGAAGCAAACGCAAAACCCGGAGAGCGATGGACCCCCTCGGCCAGCGTGCCTGTCGTGCATCCGCCCACCGACGAGATCAGCCGCGCCCCGCGCCCATAGCTGGCCACCAGCGCCGCTTCACTGGTCGCGAGCGGCACATAGTAATCACCCTTTGCGAAAATGCCGTTCACCCGCAGCGGCCCGATGACGCCGACCGGCAACCGCAACGTGCCGACATAATTCTCGATGTTGTGCTCGTAGCGCTCAAGCTCTTCCTGAGCCCGCGCATCATAGAGCGCGGCCTTGTCCGCCTCGCTCGCGCCCGAATGCCCGAGCAGCGTCTTCCAGTTCGCCGCCGTGAATATCGCTTCGATATGCTTGGCGGGACGTATCCACGGCTTCAGCGGCGTCGCCATGTCTGGCCGCGTCCGCTCGGCAACCTCCGCCGACGTCCGTCCCGACAGCATCGCCGCGATCATTCGCCGGGCGGCATCAAAAGCGCTGGGCATGCATTCCCTTCAACCGCCGCCCCGAGACCGTTGGGGTGCGACATCGTCGCATAGATCGCGGGATTTAGGGAGAACTCAAGGCAGCGGCAGGGAAGGTCCGCGGCAAAGCGGTAGCCTTGCCCCTGCGCATTCAGGGCGCTCGTACGTCGCGCGCGCCGGCTCGCCTAGGCTGGCGGCTGGATCGGGAACACCAGCAAGGATGTGTCATATCCCCAGCTCTTTATCTTCGCGACCAGCTCGTCGATCAGTTTCTGGCCGGGCTGCGGGTTGCGCGTGAAGATGTTCACCTCGCCAAAATCAGGCGTCACGGAGATGAACCAGCTATAGTCATCGGCAAGCGCTGCGATCCATGTCTCGCGGCTGACGAACGGGAGGTAATCGGCGCGGATCTTGGCATTTATTCCCGGATCGAGGATGTGCCCCGTGCCTTCAACCACTTTCTCGGGACCATCGAGCGTCTTGTCGCGGCAGGAGTCCCGCACCGCGACCTGGTTGGGCGTATCCTTCGGCGTGTAGCGTGTGATGCCGGCCACGCATCCCTCAAGCAGCCAGTTCGGCCGGAACGCGATCTCGTGCCATTGGCCTGTATACAGCCGCGCGGCATCCACCTGTCCCACTGGCGCCGGTCCGCCTCCGGGGCCGGGCGAAGTGATGCACCCGCTCATCATGGCGGAGGCGGCGAGGCTGATGGCGAGGACAAGCTTTTTCATGCCATCCTTACGCGCGAGGCGGTCAATTGGAGCACCGCGCTACGAAAGAATTGGCTAACCGCACGCCAACACTCATATTTCCCGACATGATCCGCCCCGAAGACCTGCTCAGCCCGACGCCAGGGGGCCTCTATTGCCCGCCCGGTGGCTTCTACATCGATCCCGTCCGCGGCGGTGTCGAACGCGCCGTCGTAACCCATGGCCATTCCGACCATGCCCGTGCCGGTCACGGCGCCGTGCTCGCGACGCCCGAAACGATCGAGGCGATGGCGACCCGCTATGGCCAGGACTTCACGAAGTCGCGCCAGTCTGCTGCCTATGGCGAGACCAACCGCATCGGCGATGTTGACGTGACACTTCACCCCGCCGGCCATGTCATCGGCTCGGCCCAGGTCGAGGTCCGCTGGAAGGGCCTCACCATGGTCTGCACCGGCGACTACAAGCGCCGCGCCGATCCGACCGCCGCACCGTTCGAAGTCGTGCCCTGCAACATCTTCATCTCGGAAGCCACTTTCGCGTTGCCTGTGTTTCGCCACCCGGACAGCAAGGGCGAGGTCGCAAAACTCCTTGTCTCCATCCGCGCCTTCCCGGACCGCGCGCACCTCGTCGGCGCTTACGCCTTCGGCAAGGCCCAACGCGTAATTCGCGAACTCCGCGACGCCGGCTATCACGAGACGATCTACATCCACGGCGCCATGAAGCAGCTTTGCGACATGTATGAGCGCCTCGGCGTCGACCTCGGCCCGCTGGAACCCGCCACACTGGAAAAGGGCCAGCGCCGGGAGATCCGGAAATTCGCCGGCAAGATCATCGTCTGCCCGCCCTCCGCCACCGGCACGCCATGGGCCGAACGCTTCCCGGACCCGGTCATCGCCTTCGCCTCCGGCTGGATGAACATCCGCCAGCGCGCCAGGGCCGGGGGCATCGAACTGCCCCTGATCCTCTCCGACCACGCCGACTGGGACGAACTCACGCAAACTGTTACCGACGTGAACCCCGAAGAACTCTGGGTCACCCACGGCCGGGACGACGCGCTCGCAAGATGGGCCGAACTCAACGGCCGCAAGGCAAGACCGCTGCACCTCGTCGGCTACGAGGACGAGGCGGGGGAATAGCACGCCTCTTCCCGGATCAATCAGAGCACGGCATTACTGCCGAATGCCTTACCGCACGCTGAACGCCGACAACATCGAAGCCACGATCGAGAAGCTGCACAAGCGGATCATGGAGCGCTTTCCGGACCGCGGCATCGTCAGGCTTTGCGCGGAACTCCTGACCATCGCGCGCGAGGACCGGGAGCGCCTGTCCTGGGTCGTCCGACCCAACCGCCTGGTCCGCACCGGCGTCGGCGTCGCGATCGTCCTTGGCGCAGGCGGCGTGATCTGGACGCTCCTCAATCTCGGCCCCCTGCGGGTCAGCAGCGACGCTGTCGACCTTGTTCAGGGCGTTGAAGCAATTCTGAACATCGTGGCCCTCGCAGGCGCCGCGATCTGGTTCCTGCTCAATCTTGAATCGAACATGCGCCGCGACCGCGTCCTCGCTGACCTGCACGAACTGCGCTCGATCGCCCATGTCGTGGACATGCACCAGCTGACCAAGGACCCGACCCAGCTGCTCAAGGGGTACACGTCCACGGCATCGTCAGACGTGCAACACATGTCCGAACTCGAGCTTCTCCGCTATCTCGACTATTGCAGCGAAATGCTGTCGCTCACGGGCAAGCTCGCCGCCCTCTACATGCAGGACATGCGCGATCCCGTGATCATCGAGACGGTTACCGAGATCGAGGACCTCACCACCAGCCTCTCGCGCAAGATCTGGCAGAAGATCATGATCCTGCAGCAGGCCTCCCGTGACCCGGCCCGGTAGCGGCTGCTACTGCGCCGTCGGCAGCGTATACCCGACCGTGGCCCCCGGACCCGGCGGCAGGTCCAGCATCACCCATCCCACGGTCAGCGCCGTGCCCACGATCAGGATCCAGATCGAATAGGGCAGCATCGTCGCGGCGAGACTCCCAAGTCCGAAGTTCGGATCCCAGCGCTGGGCGAAGGTCAGGATCAGCGGGAAATACACCATCAGCGGCGAGATGATATTGGTGGCGCCATCGCCAACGCGGAACGCCGCCGTCGTCATCTCCGGGCTGATGTTCAGCAGCATCAGCATCGGAACCAGCACTGGCGCCAGCAGCGCCCACTTTGCGCTTGCCGATCCGATCAGCAGGTTCACGATGGCGGTCATAACCACGATCGACGCCAGCAGCGCCGGCGCCGGCATGTTGGTGGACTTCAGGAAGTCCGCCCCGTTCACTGCGACGATCAGGCCGAGATTGGTCCAGTTGAACATCGCCACGAAGTGCGCCGCCACGAAGGCGAGGACGAGATAATACGCCATGTCGCCCATCGATTGCGCCATCATCCGCACCACGTCGCGATGCCCCTTGATGCTCCCCGTGACAGCGCCATAGACCCAGCCCATCGCGAGGAAGAGCACGAAGAACCCGGCCACCAGCGACTGCAGCAGCGGCGTCAGCTGGATGACCAGATTGTCGCCCTCAGAATTCATCAGCGGCGTACCCGGTCCCAATGTCAGAAACAGCCAGAGCGCGACCACCGCCAGCCCGGCCAACCCCGCATAGCCCAGCGCCTTCCCCTCCTTCGCGCCATCGGTCGCCACCGGCTCGATCCCCGACGCCGCGCCGCCGGTCCATTTGCCAAGGCGTGGCTCGATGATCTTGTCGGTCACGAACCAGATCACCGGCAGGAACACCAGCAGCATCGCTGCGATGAACCACCAGTTGCCGGCGATGTTCATCGTCGCGTCCGGCGTGATCGTCTCCGTCGCCGCCTGCGTGATGCCGAACAGCAGCGCGTCCAGCTGTCCCGGCAACAGGTTGGCCGAGAAACCTCCGGACACGCCCGCGAAGGCTGCAGCGATCCCTGCAATCGGATGCCGCCCCGCCGACGCATAGAGAACTGCCGCCAGCGGGATCAGCACGACATAAGCTGCATCCGCCGCCAGGTTTCCCATCATCGCCACGAAGGCGATCATCGGCGTCAGCAGGAAGGTCGGCGCGCCCTTCACGGCCCCGCGCATCGCCGCGCCGAAAAGTCCCGTGCGCTCGGCAACCCCGGCGCCCAACATCACGACCAGCACATAGCCCAGCGGATGAAAGTGCGTGAATGTCGTCGGCATCTCCACCAGCAGCCGGCGGATGTTGGCCGGATCGAAAATGCTCGACGCCTGCACCAGCACAGGCGCACCCGTATCGTCCACATTGACTGGATGCGGCACCTGCACGCCCGCAGCCGCCGCAATCGCCGAGATTACCGCGAGGATCAGGATCAGCCACAGGAAGATGAAGACCGGATCGGGCAACGCGTTGCCCGTCCGCTCGATCCATCCAAGGATGCCCTTGGGGCGCGGCTGGTCGGCGGCGGCTTCGGCCATGCAATTTCTCCTGTCCCTGTCCACACGCAGCAAGTCCGGCGTCGAACGTCAATGGGGGTCGCGCGTAATCGCGGATACGGTCGGCCGGGATTCGCCCCCCTGCGTCAGGTGACGCGAAACTTTGCATCCGCCCGCGCGATCACGTCGCCGTCCCCGGTAACGAACGCCTGTGCAAAGCACAGCGTCCGCCCCGTCTTCACATACTGCGTATCGAACGCAACCCACTGGCCCAGCTTCGCCGCACCGATAAAGTCGATCGCCATCGACACGGTCACCAGCCCGCCCTCCGGCTTGCGCCCCGCCGCTGTCAGAACCTGCACGCAGCTCAGCCCCATGGCGTTGTCGGCCAGCGCCGCGATCAGCCCGCCATGCACCATCCCCCGCGAATTGGTGTGCGTTTCGCGCGCATAAAGCCCGATGATCACGCGATCGTTTGTCCGCTGCGAATAGATCGGTTCCCACGGTTCCGTCAGGGGTGAGCGCCGGAAATGAGGCTCGAACCCCAGTGGCGGAGCGGGCGCTGTGGTCATCTGTCCTCCTGTCCGGCCGCATGCGGGACCCGACCGCCCCGCCGCTACGTCTCCGGAACTTCATCTTCGATTGCTGGACGCAGTATGCGCAAGGTTTTACCGTTCGCAACGCATCCGGCGACCAGATCGGAGCATCCAGGGAGAGAACAATGAGCAACCAGATGCACGGCAGCCGCCGCGCCATCCTCAAGGCGTCCGTCGCCCTCATCGCCATAGGCGCAGGCGGTGGCTTGATAGCAGCCTGCAGCAACGAAGCCGCCGCCCCGGCGCCCGCCGCAGCGACTGATCCGATCGTCGCAACAACCTACGGCAAGGTCAAAGGCGCAATCGAAGACGGCATCGTCACCTTCAAGGGCGTGCGCTACGGCGCAGACACCGCCACCACCCGTTTCCAGGCGCCGCGCGCGCCAGAGCCGTGGACCGAGGTGATGGATGCGCTGGCCTATGCCAACTCCGCGCCCCAGCCTGTCTCCGGCGACGGCGGCGGTCTCTTCAGATCCTGGCGGCCGGATCCACCCATCGCCGCCAGCGAAGACTGCCTCTTCCTGAATGTCTGGACGCCCGCAGCGGATACCAAGAAACGCCCTGTTCTCGTCTGGTTCCACGGCGGCGGCTTCGCCACCGGCTCCGGCTCGTCCTACGCCTATGACGGCGTGCGCCTGGCCAGGCGGGGCGATGTCGTGGTTGTCACCACCAACCACCGCCTCAATCAGTTCGGCTATCTCAACCTTGCCGCCTATGGCGAGCCGTTCGCTGATTCCGGCGCTGTCGGGGCGCTCGACATGATTCAGTCGCTCGAATGGGTGCGCGACAACATCGCAGCATTTGGCGGCGATCCGGCCAATGTCCTCATCTTCGGCGAGTCCGGCGGCGGCTCCAAGGTCTGCACCCTGATGGCGATGGACAAGGCCCAGGGTCTGTTCCACCGCGCCGTCGTGCAGTCCGGCCCGCGCATCAATCACGCACCTAAAGACACATCGGCCAAGGCGGCGGACGAGCTGGTAAAAAAGCTCGGCCTGACGAAAGACACCATCGCCCAAATACTCACCAGACCCGTGGCGGAGCTGCAGGCCGCAGCCGAGGGCGTGCAAGGGGCAGGCTCCGGTCCCGTGCTCGACGGCCGCTCGATCGCACGCGACCCGTTCAACCCGGACGGCCCGCCGCAATCGGCCAGCGTTCCGCTCCTGATCGGCAGCAACCGTACGGAGGGCACGTCGCTCACGCCCGCTGACAGCCCCAGCCACAGCCTCACCTGGGACACACTTCCCGCCGCCATCAAGCAGGCCTTCCCCAGCAAGAACGAGAAGACGATCATTGACCTCTACAAGGCCAATACTCCGGACATCGAAGCGCCTGAACTGTTCTTCATGGCGACCGCAGACAATACTTTCTTCCGCGGCAGCGTCACTGTTGCGGACCGCAAGGCGCAGCAAGGCGGCGCCCCCGTCTTCTTCTACATGCTCGACTGGGAAACGCCGGTGATGGAAGGCAAGCGCTACGTGCCCCACGCGCTCGACATCGGCATGGTGTTCGACAATGTCGCCAAGTCGGAATCGATGTCCGGCACGGGTCCCGAAGCGCAAGCGATCGCCGACCAGATGTCGGACAGCTGGATCGCCTTCGCGAAAACCGGCAACCCGTCCAACCCGAAAGTGCCGGACTGGCCAGCCTACACCGCTGACAAGCGCAGCATGATGGTCTTTCGCACGAACCCTGGCATCGAAGTGGACATCCGCGCAGCCGAGCGCGCAGCGACTGCCGCCTGAGACGTCACAGCCTGTCGTCCCCGAACAGCCGCCTCGCGGCTGTCCGGGACGCGCTTCCGAGGTGACGGAACCTCTGGCGTTCGCGGATCTGTGCATCGAGGGGACCCACGACGTCTGGCGACAGCCCCAGAAGCACTCTCGCGCTCGGCTTCCCGCCATCCTACAATGCAAGCCATGCAATCCTTTGCCGCGCTTCTTGAACGGCTGGTGCTCACGCCGTCGCGCAACGCGAAGCTCCAGCTGATCTGCGACTACCTCTGCCATACCGGCGATCCGTCGCGCGGCTGGGCCATCGCGGCGATCACGGGCGACCTGAACATTCCCTCGGTGAAGCCAGCCGCCATCCGCGCCCTCGTCGCCGACCGCATCGACCCCGTCCTGTTCAACCTCAGCTACGACTATGTCGGCGACCTCGCTGAAACCATCTCCCTGATCTGGCCGCAACGCCCCGGCGCCAACCGCTCGCCTGATCTCAACGAAGTCGTCGAGACGCTGATGGCGTGCACCAAGGCGCAGGGCCTTCTCCTGGTCGAAGGCTGGCTCGACACGCTCGACCCCACCGGCCGCTGGGCGCTGTTGAAGCTCGTTACCGGAGGCCTTCGCATCGGCGTCTCGGCCCGCCTCGCGCGGCAAGCCCTCGCCGACTATGGCACGAAAGCGGGGGGCAAGGTCGATGTGTCAGAGATCGAGGAACTCTGGCACGGCATGGCGCCGCCCTATCTCGATCTCTTGGCCTGGCTCGACCAACGCGGCCTGAAACCCGTGTCCGGCGCCCTCTCCCCCTTCCGCCCGCCCATGCTGGCCCACCCGCTGCTCAGCAAAGCCGAACGCTTCGACGCCGCCGACCTCGACCCGTCTCTCATCTCCCCCAACGCCTTCGCCGCCGAATGGAAGTGGGACGGCGTGCGTGTCCAGCTCACCGCCGACAAGGGCGTCCGCCGCCTCTACACCCGCAATGGCGACGACATATCGAAGACCTTCCCCGACCTGCTCGAAGCGGCAAACTTCAGCGCCGCAATCGACGGTGAACTCCTGATCCGCTCGCCACAAGGCGGCGTCGCCTCCTTCAACGAACTGCAGCAACGCCTCAACCGCAGGCTCGTCTCGCAAAAACAGATGGCCGAACGCCCCGCCATGCTCCGCGCCTACGACCTGCTGCAGCATGGCGACCACGATCTCCGCCCGCTGCCTTTCTCGGAAAGACGAAAACGCCTCGAACGCTGCATCGTCACCCTCGACGATCCGCGCATCGACCTCTCGCCGCTTGTCCCCTTCACCGACGCTGCCGCCCTCGACGACCTGCGCCGCAACCCGCCCACCAACGAGATCGAAGGTCTGATGCTCAAGCGCTGGGACGCGCCCTATGTGGCCGGCCGTCCCGCCGGCCAGTGGTACAAGTGGAAGCGCGACCCCTACCTCGTGGACGCGGTGCTGATGTATGCCCAGCGCGGCCACGGCAAACGCTCGGGCCTCTACTCCGACTTCACCTTCGGCGTCTGGCGCGCGACAGGCGAAGGCGAGGAACTCACGCCCGTCGGCAAGGCCTATTCCGGATTCACCGACGAGGAACTGAGGACCCTCGACAAATACGTCCGCGACAACACGATCGATCGCTACGGCCCCGTCCGCTCTGTCACCGCCAGCAGGAACACCGGCCTTGTCCTCGAGATCGCCTTCGAAGGCCTCCAGCGCTCGCCCCGCCACCGCTCTGGCCTTGCCATGCGCTTCCCCCGCATCCACCGCATCCGCTGGGACAAACCCTCCCGCGAAGCCGACCGCATCGAAACGCTGGAAGCGATGCTGCAGGACTAGGCCACGAACTTGTCGCGGTTCTTGCCTTTCGCCGTCGCATAGTGCCCGCGGATCACCGCAAGATCCGCCTCATAGTCCCCGCTTGGATAAACCACCGCGGCCAGGCTCACGCGCTTCGTCCCATAATCCAGCACGCTCAGCACAATCGGGACGCCCGCCGCCACCGCGATGTGGTAGAACCCGCTCTTCCACTCCCGCACAGCACTGCGCGTCCCCTCGGGCGGAATCGCCAGCACCATCCGCTTGGAAGCCGCAAACGCCTCCGCCATCACGCGCACAACATCATTGCTCTGCGACCGGTCGATTGGCACGCACCCCAGCGCCTTGATCAGCCACCCGAACGGCCCGCGCGTCAGGCTCGCCTTCCCCATCCAGCGCAGCTTCACGCGATAGTGCGCCGCCGTCGCCAGCATGTTGAGCCCATCCCAGTTCGAGGTATGCGGCGCCGCCACCAGAACGACCTTGTCAAGCGCCGGAAAATCTCCGCACACTTTCCATCCGGCAAGCTTCAGATAGCCCCCGCCGATCCAGCGCACGATTTCGGCGCCCACGCCCGCGAATCTTGCGGGCCGCGCCGTCGAACCGTCAATGAGGATATGTCGCGCCGTGCTCACTGGCTCTTCGCACGCGGGGCGCGAAGCGAGAGCAACAGCGCGACCAGCCCGACAACCACCAGAACCGCGCCACGATACGACCAGTCGATGACACCCGTCATGAAGCTGCCCGGGATCACATTGACCCCCTGGAAGATCCATACCACGCCCATCAGCAGGCACAGCGCCCCCACGATCGCGCCGGCAAGTCTCAGATATTTCATCCGTCTCTCCCGTTGCGCAGACCCTAGCAGAACCCGCACCCGCGTCACGGCCTCATCACGACTTTGTACGCAACCTGCGGCATGATAGTTTATCCGCGTCGGTTAGAAGCCGAAGGAGGCGAACCGTGCAGCAGACGATGCGCAGATTATCTGTTGCGATCACGCCTGGCATGATGCTCGCCCTCTCAGCCTGCGCCTCATCCTCCCCGTCAGCGCCAGCGCCAGCTGCCCCCAGCGCCCCCGCTCCGCTCCCGGCCCCCGCCGCTGACCCACGCGCCATGCCCAGCGCCGATACACTGAGCCAGTATCGCGCATGGATCGCATGGGCCCGCCGCCAGCACCCTTATGAAGAATCCGAAGCACGCATGTACGCCGTGATGATGTGCGAGTCCGCCGGCCGCCCCCTGATCGCGAATCCGGCAGGCCCCTATACCGGCCTCTTCCAGTACAGCAACGCCACATGGAACGGCGCCTGGAACACCTACCGCGACCGCGGCGTGAAAAACACCGAAGCCCAGATCATGGCGACGGCTCTGGCGTGAAGCCTCAACATGCAATCTCACTGGGGCTGCTACCGGAAGACCGCCGCGACGCCCTGACGATCACCCCCTTGGGCCTCCCGCGATTCTGGCATAGTCACGAGCCAGCCGTCTCAACAGCCCGGACCACGCATGAATTTCCAGCAGCAGCTCTACGACTTCCAGCTCTGGGCGATGGATTTCCACGGCCCCACCCAGAAATGGATGTGGTCTGCCATCGCCCTGCTGCTCGGTTATGTCGTCGGCCTTGTGGTCGCGCGCGTGCTCAGCTTCATCGCAAACAAGCTGTCCGGGCTTCGCAACGGGAAACCCACCGAAGGCGAGCAGAAGACAGCCGACCATGTGATGATCGACATTCTCGGCGCCCTGATCCGCGCCCTTTCGCTGCTGATCGCCTGCGTCATCGTCGCGAATCTCCTGTTCGGGTATCCGCTGCAGCAGGCCCAGGCGCTCAGTATCGCCTCTGTCCGCGGCCTCGCCATCCTTGTCGGCGTCTGGTTCCTCGGCTCATGGCTGGGCTCGCGCGTCCGCCAGTTCGGACACAAGCTCGGCCGCGCAAACGCCGGCAGTGAAACGCTGTTCACCTTTCTCGGCGCCGTGGTCCGCTTTGGCGCCTTCGCCGTCGGCCTCATCGCGGCGCTGCAGCAGTTCGGCTTCGACACCGCCTCGCTCCTCGCCGTCGTCGGGGCCGCTGGCATCGCCATTGCGCTGGCCCTGCAGGACACGCTGAAGGCGGTCGCCGCTGGGGTCGTCATCGCCGTTTTCCGGCCCTACAAGATCGGCGACGTCGTCCGCATCGCCGGACAGGATGGTACGGTCGCCGACATCACGCCCTTCACCACCGTCCTCAACACGCTGGACAATCGCGAAGTCGTCGTCACCAACGACAAGGCGTGGGGCGACGTCATCATCAACTCCTCCGCCCGCTCGCTACGCCGCCTCGATCTGCTTTTCTCGATCGACTACGGCGACGACATCGACAAGGCGCTGCGCCTGATCTCCGGGATCCTGGCCAACGACAAGCGTATCCGCAGCGAGCCCCCGATCTGGGTCAAGGTCACCGACCTCGCCCAGTCATCGGTCGACATCCGGGCCCGCGCCTGGGTATCGAACAGCGACTGGTGGGACACGCGCTGCGACACAATTCGCGATGTCAAACTGGCGTTCGACCGCAACGGCATCACGATTCCGTACCCCCATCAGGTTCAGGTCGACAAGCCGGCCCACGACCGCACCCCGCCCCAACTGCAATTGCCTGATGACGAATTCCGCCCGCCCCGTGGACTTGAGCCGACAGACTGATAGCGTCTCGAAGGTTACAGCAGGGAAAGGAAGCCATGGCCCAGCCCCGGCCAGACGAGCGGCAGATCCCGGCAAAAGTCACCGACGCAACATTCGAGCCGGTGTCTGAGGCCGATCCGTTCTGGGGGGCCGATGAGCGTGGACATCGCACCCGTCCGCCGCTGTCATTCTCCGGCCGCATGTTCAATGTCGGCTGGAAAGGCTGGATGCGCCTCGTCATCGTTTGCGTCATCATCGGCGCTGTATTCCAGGCTGGCGGCTTCAATCCGTTCGTCCCCGGCTTCACCATCGGCGGCGGTCTCGGCCAGATCGTCAACGGCGTCATCAATATCGCTGGCTGGACAGCTCAGAATGGCGGCCTGCCGCTCCTGCTCGGCGCGATTGCCGTATTGCCCTTCTGGCTGATCTGGCGCGCCCTCGTGACGCTCTTCAACCACGACAAGCCGCCCGGTCCCGACGACCGCATCCTTCCGCGTCAGCGCCGGAGGAAATCTGGAAGGCTCTAGGTACGACACAGTACAATCCACAGGATCCGTCTTGCAGTCGCCAAAATGTGGTTGACCCGACGCGGCCTGAGGACATTCTAAGGGGGCTTTCGGCCCGTCCCCCAACCCAGGGCCGGAAGATATGGGGCGCCGGGCAACCGGCGCCCCGGATCATTTCTTGCCCCCGCTGCCGGAATCCGGACGCCGAATTGCGGGCGCCCAACTCCTGTGCGCGGAGATGGCTTTCCCGCTTCATGGCGCATACGGTCCCAGTGCCGAGGCAATTTGAACAGCCGGCACGCAGGAGCCAGGACCAGATGCAGTCTTCCAGCATCACCCGCGCAACCGAACTTCTGGAGTCGTCGCTTTTCACGCCGCACGAGCTCCCGCACACGCTCGAAGCTGTCGCGCGCGAGATCGGCTTCGACCATTTCTGCCTTGTGCACTCCGAGCTCGACAACCTGACCTTCATCGCATCAGAGCTAAGCCTCGACGCGCTGAATGCCTATGCCGATGGCGGCTGGCGTGAAGTCGACTACCGCGCAGCGAACGTGAACCAGACGCCAGATGGACAACTCTTCCTCGATCACCTCGCCGTGCCGGATGAATCACGCACCAGGTCCGCAATCTACAACGAACTCTATCTGCCAAAGCGCATGGCGTACTTCGCAGGATGGCGCTTCGCCATGGACGGAGACACCTGGATCTATTCGCTCGCCCGCGCAGAGGACAAGGGCCCCGCCGGGCTTGCGGATGTCGACATGCTGACCAGGCTTGCGCCCTTCGCCAACCGTGCGCTCCTGATGGCGCGTCACCTGCGTGATGTGCGCGTCGGCGGCATGCTCGGCGGGCTCGCATCAGCGAATCTCGCGGCGCTCATCCTCGACAGCGACGGCAAGGCGCAAGCTGTGACACCTTCCGCCCAGTCGATGCTCGGCTCCGAGATCGACATCCGCTCGGGGAGCCTGTGGGCGTCGGACAGCAGCGCAAACGAAGCACTCGGCCAGCTTGCAAGACGCGCGCGAAACGGCCTCATCGATGGATTGACGCCCGACATCGTCATTCGTCGCCCCGATGGCCGCAAGCCGATACTGGTCCAGCCGATCCCGGTGCGAGGCGTGGGTCTGGATGCGCTGCCCGGCGCGCGCATCCTGGTGATGCTCACCGACCTCGAGGCAAACACCACTGCGACCGCCGCAGAGCTCGAACGCCTGTTCGATCTTTCGTACGCCGAGTCGCATGTCGCCGCCTTGCTCGGCCAGGGCCACGACCCGTCCGAGATTGCGCGCCGCCGCAATGTCGCCGTCGACACGGTTCGGGGCCAGTTGAAAAGCATATTCCGCAAGCTCGGCGCCGGCCGCCAGAGCGATGTCGTGAGCCTGCTAGCCCGCCTGCCCGCCTCGCGCCGCAAGCCGGGCCATCCGGATTAGGAACTCCAGGCTCGGCTAACAGTCTTATCAGGCAGAATTGCGTCATTACGGGCCGAATTTATCGTCCGTACCCGGAACAGCTTCAGCCTCTGAAACGTTGGACAGCATCAGGGCCGCATGTGCGCTTGCGTGCCTGCATGCCGCCTGGACGTCTGCCTTGCCAAACGCTGCGCCGCTCATCCGGGCGATCGTCAGCATGTTCAAGAGGGGGCACGCAATGTCCTGGCTGAACAATCACACCGGCAGTGCTCGCGCCATCGCCGTCGTCGCTCTCGGCGGCCTGGGCCTCAGCGCCTGCGCCACCAGTCAGTGTGTCGATGAAAGGATCGCCATGATGAACTCCCGCATCGACCAGACGGATGCTCGCGTCACGACCGCCGCCCAGCGCACAGAAGCCGCCAGCCTGGCAGCCAAGGCCGCCGCCACCGATGCACCCACCGCCAACCAGCGCATCGACCAGCTCGGCGGACGTGTCGACACGATGGAACGCGGTCCCACCCGCACGCCGAGAACAGCCCGAAGAAGGAGCGCTGCAAGCCTCGCTGGACGCCGAGGACAACCGCATCACCCACGGCTGCATCAACGTCGCGCAGACTTTCTAAAGCACGGTCGTGAAGCCCACCTTCGAAAAGGGCGGCGCCGTCTAAGTCCTCCCGGACACGAAGACGATCCAGGCCGCCTTCCCCGCCTGCGACCGGCGCGTCTTGGTCGCGTCAGCCACCGAAGCGAACAAGACGTCCAACTCGACGCTGGTCGCGCGCTAATCCAGCGCCTTCTCGTCCCGCTCGCCGGTGCGGATCCGCACCACCTCGGTAAGCCCCGAAACGAAGATCTTCCCGTCGCCGATCTTGCCCGATCCCGCCGCCTTCTGGATCGCCTCGATCACCGCTTCCGCCATGCCGGACTGCACCGCGACATCGATCCGGATCTTGGGCACCTCGGCCACCGCATACTCGTTCCCGCGGTAGAATTCCGTCTGCCCCCGCTGCCGCCCGAACCCCTGGACCTGCGTCGCCGTCACACCCGACACCCCCAGCTGCGTCAGCGCCTCGCGCACGGCCTCATAGCGGTGCGGCCTGACGATCGCCGTTATCATGCGCATCGGGTGCTCCTGTTCATGCTGCAGCCCCAGATAGACCAGCCTGCGGATCGCCTCGGACCTGCTGGGCAGGTCTTGCTGTCCGCGCCGCCAGTCATCGACATCGCGGCCGAAACTGGCCGAAGCGACGAGCTGGATGCGCTGGTCGAGCTTTTCCTCGTCACTCAAAAGGCCGGTCTCCTGTTCGGGTTACATCCCTAGCAAGTTACACACCTGAAGCCAACGCCCTGATTCCTTATGTGCTGTTAACCGTTCGGCCCGCAACAATCCGCGAAACCTCAACGGTTAAATCACCTTGTCGGTTCACCTTGTCCCCATCTCAGAATGTGTGGTCACGGCAGCCTGATGTCAGAAGAGCGTACGATTTCCCCGAACCTGCTGAAGCGCATGAAGGTCCTCATCGTGGACCCAAACGCCTTCATGCGCGGCGTCGTCGCCGACAGCCTGCGCCGCCTGACCATCACCAGCATCAACGCCACCGCCAACGCCATCGAGGCATTCTCTGTCGGCCGCACCTTCAAGCCGGACCTGATCTTTGTGGACTGGGACGCAGGCCGCATGTCCGGCCTCGAATTCACCCGCGAGATCCGCCGCGACACGACAGGCATCGCGCGCGAGACGCCGATCATCCTCCTCGCCGGTATCATCGACCACGACCAGCTGATGTCCGCCCGGCAGAACGGCATCAACGAATTCCTGCTCAAGCCGGTGAGCGCCCACGGCGTACTTTCGCGCATCGAGGAAATCGTTCTGCGTCCGCGCAAGTTCATCGACAGCCGCAACTATGCCGGGCCCTGCCGCCGCCGCAAGGAAGACCCGAACTATGCCGGCCCCTGGCGCCGCCTCACCGACGAGCCGCCGCAGAAGGCGAAGTCGGAACAGTCGAAGGAAAACGCCTTCAAGTTGCGTGGCATCATCGACAACCTCGCCGACTACGCCAATCGCACCAACGACGATCGCGACGCCGGCATCCGCGGCATGTACCGCCTGCTCCAGCAGAACGCCGCCGAAGTGAGCCACCTCGGCGATGACACGATCGACCGCGTCTGGAACTCAGCACTGCGCTATATCGAAGGCGTCGGGATGACCGACACCTACGACATCGAAGTGGTCAAGTATCACTTCCAGACGATCGCGACCATTCTCGACATGCCTGAGGAAGCCTTCATCCACCGCATCTCCGTCGCCAAGGAACTCGACCGGCTGGTCAGCAAGAAGATCCACTCGGCGCACGAGAAGAAGAGCGACGTGGCCTAGCGCAATCGCATTGCTTGCCCACCAGGTGTTGTGGCCGTGACATGCGCCGGCGCCCACTGCAATCGTCAGGATGCACCACCTGTCCTGCCGCGCGTCACTGGACACGGCCGGGTCCGGGATTGGCGCGCACCAGACACGCGCAGTTTCTCAGCAGACGATAGGCACCCGACGCCCCACTGCATCAGATGTATAATCTGATCGTGCGCAGCTGCTCCAGCACTGGGAGGGCCAACGTCGTCTCCGGACCAGGTCCAATCCGTGTAATTGGTTGACGTGGCGTCCGAGCCGGTTGTCAGGCAGCCGATCCGTGGGCCGTCTTTCCTTTGGACGATTGGCTATTGCTGCTGCACGCGACGCGTGCGCTCCTGGTCGCTTGCCCGTTGTTCGACTGAGGGTGTTTTGGAGCGTTCAGCGTGGCATACGCCCAGCTACGTTTTGTCTTGTTCGTTGTCATCGTGCTGGCCCTGCCGGCAGGGTTGATGGCGACAGCAGATCCGCAACGCGTGGACCTTGGCAAGCTGACGATGATCCTGAGCCCCGCGGTTGCAGGTCTGGCCCTCTCGACCAGGCGATGGAATCGCGGATCCGGCATGTCGTTGAGGTGGGTATTGGGCGCGGGCGCCATAACTCTCATTGTCGCAATCTGCGCCCTCGGAGTTGCCATGTCCGTGGGGGCCGCCAGTTTCCGGTTACAGGACGCTCCATTGGACGCCATCATTGGAGCGGCAGGGGGGTCTGCCCTTACGAGCGTGCTCGAAGAATTGGGGTGGGCTGGCGGTGGGCTTACCTTGGCGATCGCGGCGTACGGACGGCGTTGGGGCGTGCTGATCCTGGGCCTCGTCTGGGCCGCTTGGCACCTGGTTCCCGTGGCGCTGCAGGTCGGCCTTTTCCCGTATCTGGAGGCGGCGCCTCCGATCATGATCGCGGCGTTTATCGCCGCGTGTCTGATCTACCGTGAACTTCTTACCGTGCTGAGGGAGAGATCTGGCTCCTGGCTTGGTGCGGCGGCGGGACATGCTGGCCCAAACATCCTGCTGGCTGGCTTGCTTGCAGGCGGGGTTGGGCTCTCTGATAGCACGGAAGACTGGCCATTCTTTCCCGCGCCAGGCGGGCTTGTGTTTCCGCTGCTCGCGCTTGCTGCCGTGTTGGTGCTGCACCGGACAAAGCCAGAAGTGGCAAAAAGCGTGTAGCTCCCCAGGCATCGATCCGGGACGACCGCGACCTGACTGGTTTGTGTTTTCGGTCAGATCGAACAGCCACTCTGGCGAGATCAGCGTTTGCGGCACGCGACCGCGCCTACGCATGGCCAAAAGCCCGCCAATCCGAAGCCACCTGCGGGATCGCGGACCAATGTGCGGGCGCCCTGAAGCCCATTCCCTCTAGACGTGACCGCAAATCTGGCGACCATGCTGGCATGAACCGTCGCCATTTCCTCGCCACGTCCGTCGCCACAGCCGCGCTGGCAGGGTGCGTTTCGCCGACACAACCCAGCGCCGCAATGCGAAAACCAAACGTCATCATCATTCTTGCCGACGACCTCGGCTTTGGCGATCTTGGCGTCTTCGGCAACGGCGTCATCCGTACACCGAACATCGACCGCATGGCGGCCGAGGGCGCGCGCCTCACCACCTTCTACGCCTCTGCAAATGTCTGCACACCCAGCCGCGCCGGCCTGCTTACCGGCCGCTATCCGATCCGCACCGGCCTCGCGCGCGACGTGATCCGCCAGAACGACACGCACGGCCTGCCGCTCGCCGAGATCACCATCGCCGAAGCCCTGAAGCCCGACTACGCCACAGCGCTCGTCGGCAAATGGCATCTCGGCCACGTCGCGCCCTTCTGGCCGCCGACGCAGCACGGCTTCGACCTGTTCTCCGGCCTGCCCTACAGCCACGACATGAAGCCGATCGCCTACTATGCAGCAAGCCCTGGCGTCGAACTCACCGAAGAACCAATGGCGATGGATCGCCTTACCGAAAAATTCTTTGCCCGCGGGCTCGACTTCGTCGACGCCAACAAGGACAAGCCCTTCTTCCTGCTGCTTACCCTCACCGCCCCTCACATCCCCCTCGACCCGCATCCCGACCATGACGGCAAGAGCGCCGCCGGCGAGTACGGCGACGTGGTCGAGGAGATCGACGCAAGCATCGGCCGCCTCATCGCGCGCCTGAAACAGCACGGCATCGACGACGACACGCTGGTCATCCTCACCTCCGACAACGGCCCCTGGTGGGAAGGCTCCGCCGGCGGCCTGCGCGATCGCAAGGGCGGCGCGGGATGGGAGGGTGGCTATCGCGTACCCTTCATCGCGCGACAGCCGGGCCGAATACCAGCGGGCATCGTGAACGACGCCATGGCGATGAACACCGACCTGCTCCCGACCCTTGTCGCCTGGTGCGGCGCTCCAAAGGTCTCAGCGGAACTCGACGGCGCCAACATCAGTACCCTGCTCACAACGCGCGGCGCCGCCTCGCCGCATGACGAGCTGCTGCTCTTTCTCAACGAGGATATCGCCGCCATCCGAACCCAGCGCTACAAATATGTTGTCCGCTCACATTACCGCTCGCTCGACGCGCAGCTCGATCTGCCCGGCCGCACCGACTGGCCCGTCCTGGTCGACATGGCGAACGACCCGGGCGAATCCTACGACGTCTCCTCCCGCCACCCGGACATGCTGGCGGATCTAACGGCGCGGCTGGAGCGTGCGCGGATGAAGTTCGATCCGATGCGAACAACGAAGCCCGGCTAGACGCACACACGCTTGCACGTGGCGCATGAGCCGCCTAACCAGCGCTCATGGCTGTCTATACCGACATCGACGACATCACGCTGTCCGCCCTGCTCGAGGCGTACGATCTCGGGCCGCCTCTGGCGTTCAAGGGGATTGCGGAAGGCGTCGAGAATTCCAACTTCCTTCTGGAAACACCAAAAGGCCGCTTCATCCTGACCGTGTTCGAGAAGCGCGCGAGACGCGAGGATCTGCCCTTCTTCATGGGAATGATGGGCCATCTTTCCGCGAAAGGCTTCCCGGCCCCTCTGCCCGTGCCCGCGAGAGACGGAAGCCCGCTCCGCACCGTGCACGGCAAACCCGCGGTCATCTGCACCTTCCTGCAGGGCATGAGCCCACGCCGCCCGGACGCCGACCAGTGCCGCGCCCTTGGCCAGGCGCTCGGCCGCTTCCACGTGGCGCTCGCCGACTTTCGGCTCCGCCGGCCGAATGACCTGTCGATCGGCGCATGGCCAATTCTGTGGGAAGGCCGGGGCGCCGAAGCCGACGCGCTCTCGCCGGGTCTTTCGTCCCAGATCGAGGGCGACATGGCCTTCCTGAAATCCAACTGGCCGAAGACGCTGCCCGGCGGCGCCATCCACGCCGACCTGTTTCCCGACAACACCTTCTTCCTCGACGGGAAGCTGTCAGGCGTTATCGATTTCTACTTCGCCTGCTCCGATTTCCTCGCCTATGACATCGCCGTCTGTCTCAATGCTTGGTGCTTCGAGCGGCGCGGCGAATTCAACCTTACCAAGGGCCGGGCGCTTATCTCCAGCTACGAAACCGTCCGCCGCCTCGAACCCCGGGAGCGCGCCGCCATCCCGGTCCTCGCCCGCGGCGCCGCAATGCGCTTCTTCCTCACCCGCCTCGTCGATCTGGCCGCGACCCCGAAAGACGCACTCGTCAAGCCCCACAACCCTCTCGACTACGCCGAGCGCCTCGGCTTCCACCGGCAAGCCAAGTCGCCGGAGGACTATGGGGCCTGAGCCCCTAACGCTGGCTGGCAATTGCGACGAACACGCCGACGGCGATGAAGGCGAGGATGAACAGTCCGATCTTCCAGAGCGGTACATAGCCTACTTCGTCCACCGGCTTTGTCGTCGTCTCAGCCACCGCAGCATGCCGGCGAAGCCGGACCGGGCCCGCCGGCGCATAGTCTGTCATCGACCGCCGCTCGCCCAGACCAATCGTGTCGAACTCATCCTCGGCCGGGGTCCGAACAACGCCGATCCGGCGCAGCGCCTGATTTATCGGTCCGGCGCCTCTTGCCGACTGCGGCGCGACAACCTCCTGCCCGTCGACGAACGCCATGGCCGATTGGCCCCCCGCGCCGCCGAAATACGCGGTCTCGATATAGGCAAGCCCACCGCCGCCAGCGGTAACCGCCGCAACGGCCGCAGGCAGGCCGAGCGCCGACATGTGGAGACCTGACGGCCGAACGGCGCCCGGATGCCGAGCCTCGATGGCCGCATACAGTGCTTCGTCCACAGGAATTGCCTGCCACCCGCCGCGCAGCTCCACCAGGCGCGCAATCGGCCATTCGCGCAGGAAGCGGGCAGTGGCGGGACCCGCTCCGATGATGAGCTGAACGCTATGGCCCATGCGTGATGTCTAGCACGAGTCTTGACGCGGCAAGCGAACGCCCCGACCTGACGGCATGGCTGAAACAATCGAAATCTGGACGGATGGCGCGTGCTCGGGGAACCCGGGACCCGGCGGCTGGGGGGCCCTGATGCGCGTCGACGGCATCGAGACGGAACTGCATGGCGGCGAGCCGAGCACGACCAACAACCGCATGGAACTCATGGCCGCCATCTCGGCACTCGAGGCGTATCCCGCCGGCGCGAAAATCATCCTCCATACGGATTCCACCTATGTGAAGGACGGCCTGACGAAATGGATCCTCGGCTGGAAACGCAATGGCTGGAAGACGGCCGACAAGAAGCCGGTGAAAAACCAGGACCTGTGGATGCGCCTGGACGCTGCCGCCGCCTCACACAAGGTCGACTGGCGCTGGGTGAAAGGTCATTCCGGCCACGCCGAGAATGATCGCGCCGACGCCTTGGCGCGTCTCGGCTGCGAGGAAAATCGTCTACGTCGATAGATGCCGCCTCGCACGCGCCCGCAGCGCTCCCCATCCTTTTGCGCAGGCGATGACGCTGGTGTAGCCTGCTGTCAAAGTCGGGACGGTCAATGAACGTCGAACTCGCCGAAGAACGCATTCTCCTGCTGCCGGATGTGCTTGGCGCTGAGCCGGCAGAAGCCCGCGCATGGTCCAGGCGCACGGACGCCTTCGGGGCCTTTGCGAGGCTCGGCGGCCTCCTGCAAAAGCCGAAGGACGAGGATTTCCAGATCGTCTACCGTGAGCTGCGCCTGCAGCCCTTCTGGCGCATCAGCGCCGCGACGACCTACGTCTACGAGCGCCAGCGCGAACACAGGCTGAAGGTCGGTTCGGAGGTAAAGTCGGTTTCTGTCGGTGGGCAGTCTTTTGCTTCTGTCGACAAGGAAGCGACAATCACGGTCACAGAGTGCTGCAAGGAGAGCAGCCAGAAGGATTGGCTTTACGACGCGATCACCAGGAAGGGAGATCTCGGCCTCAGATCCTATCTCGCCATCTCAAACGAGCCGGTCACGGCGGAAGACCTCAACGCGCGCGCCCGCGCCGGCGCCGTCGTTGTGCCGCCACAGGCCAAGGCGTCGATGCTGGCGCGCGAGGTGATCTCCCGCTCGATCCGCAAGATCGAGGCTGATCGCATCATCGAGGAGAAAGTCCATCTCGAGGCGATCGACCTGTTCTACCGCCCCGTCTACGCAGTCCGGTACAGATGGCAGCAGAAGGAGGCGGTGGTCGAAGTGAATGCAGTCACCGGCGAAACACAGACCGGCGGCACGACCTTTGAAAACTATGTCGGCAAGCTGGTCGACCGCGACTTCCTGCTCGATGCAGGGGTCGAGGCTGCGAACATGTTCATTCCGGGCGTGAACCTCGCCAAGATCATCGTCGCCAAAGGCCTCAAGCTGAACGCCAAGGCCTAGCCCAGCGCGATCTTGAGCATCCCCTGTTCGGACCCGGTGACGACAATCTGGTCGCCCTCGACAATGACAGTTTCGTCCGACTGCATCGCCAGCCACACCGTGTCGCCAAGCTTAACCTTGCCGCGGCCCTGCTCGAAATTCGTGGCCGCCTCACCGCGCTGTCCCACCATGCTGGCGAAGCGGTCGTTGAGATTTGGATGCGATGTCGACCGGTTGCGCAGCCCCTTGAACAATGTTCGCCCCGACAGGACGAAAGCGATCGCCACGATCCCGAAAAACGTCAGCTGCCCCTCCCAGCCATTCATCGGAGCCGGGACAATGATCATGAACAACGCGGTCAGGAACGCGCCTGCCGCAACCCAGAGCAGATCGAACGTGCCGACCCCGACCTCGATTGCGAGCAGCACAATGCCAAGGCCGATCCAGTGCCAGATGGTCAGCCCCTCGAGAAAGCCGATCACCATATCCATGACCTAGCTCCGCGTGACGAATGAACTGCCCGGTGGCCCGCCGCCACGTGGCGTCTGCGGCGGCGCGTCGGGCCCTCGCTTCACATTGTCGGTCAGCGCCTTCACGCCCTCAATCGCGCCCACGAGCCCGGCGAAATCAGCGGGCACGATCACGGTGCGCTGCTGCGGCGAGCTTGCAAGCTTTGCGAACGCCTCCACATATTTGAGGCCGAGGAAGTAGTTGATCGCATTCACGTCGCCCTTGGCGATGGCTTCGGAGACAACCTCCGTCGCCTTCGCTTCCGCTTCCGCTGCCCGCTCGCGTGCTTCGGCGTCGCGGAAGGCGGCCTCCCGCCGGCCCTCGGCCTCGAGAATCTGCGACTGCTTCTGGCCTTCGGCCTTGAGGATGGCGGAAGCCCGGTCGCCTTCAGCCTCGAGAATCTGCGCGCGTTTCAGGCGCTCGGCCTTCATCTGGCGCGCCATCGCTTCGGTGATGTCCGCCGGCGGCGTCAGGTCCTTGATCTCGATTCGGGTTACTTTGACGCCCCACGGCTGCGTCGCCGCGTCGATCACGGAGAGCAGGCGCGCATTGATGTCGTCGCGATTGGACAGCACCTGGTCGAGGTCCATCGAACCGACCACCGTCCGGATGTTGGTCATGGACAGGTTGCTGATCGCGCGGATCAGGTCATTGACCTCATAGGCCGCGGGAACGGGATCGACGATCTGCGTAAACACGACGGCGTCGCACGACACCATCGCGTTGTCCTTGGTGATCACTTCCTGGGTGGGAATGTCGAGGACATTCTCCATCATGTTAAGCTTGTGGCCGATGCGGTCCATGAACGGCATGATGAAGGCGAGGCCAGGCTGCAGCGTCCGCGTATAGCGCCCGAACTGCTCGACCGTGTACTGATAGCCCTGCGGCACCACCTTCACGGCGCTGAAGATCAGGACCAAGCCCAGCAAGACCAGCAGGACCGGTACAAACACGGGCGCAAGACCAGCCAGGTCAAAGTCCATTCCACCCACTCCTCAACGGCTGGTGGAAGCTAGTCATGGTGACCTGTGCGGGTCAATGGCGGGGCCTGCCCGGCCCCGCCCTATATGCGTCTGTCGCGAGCCGCAGGCTTAGAGCTTGCCCATCATGTAGTCGGCCGACGAGACGTCGAACTCGCCCGGCTTCTCGACATTGAGCTGCTTCACGACGCCGTCCTCGACGATCATGGAATAGCGCTGCGAGCGCGAGCCCATGCCGAACTTGGAACCGTCCATCTCGAGACCGATCGCCTTGGCGAAGTCACCATTGCCGTCAGCCAGCATGACAACGTCATCGCCGACCTTCTGGTCCTTGCCCCAGGCGTTCATGACGAACACATCGTTGACCGACACGCAGGCAATCGCGTCGATGCCCTTGGCGCGAAACTCAGCGGCTTTCTCGGTGTAGCCCGGCAGGTGACGCGCCGAGCAGGTCGGCGTAAAGGCGCCCGGCACCGCGATCAGCGCCACTTTCCTGCCGGCAGTCAGTTCGGCGACAGTCATGCTGCCCGGCTTGCCTTCTTTCATCACGCCAAAGGTCGCTTCGGGCAACGTGTCGCCTACCTTGATCGTCATGACGTTTATCCTTCGAAAGATCTGGTGTTTGAGGAAGCGTCTAGTCGATTTTTGAACAAAAGCGAATCCGTTTCGGCAGGACGGAGCGCCTCTTGCCCGCCGACCGCTTGTCGAATCGACGCTTGCCATGGACGCCGCGAAAGCACAGCATGGCGCATCCGCCCGACCCTGAGAGGCCCCTTCGCTTGGAAGGTTCACTTGCCGGAAAGCTGTTGATCGCCGCGCCGGCGATCGAAGACCCCCGGTTCAGCCGGGCGGTCATCCTCGTGTGCACGCACAATGCCGACCACGCGATGGGCATCGTGATCAACAAGGCGAGCGAGGACGACAGTCTGCCCGAACTGCTCGACCAGCTCGGCGTCGATGGCCACGATGCCCCCGAAGATGCACACATCCTGATGGGTGGGCCGGTCGGCCGTGAGCGCGGCTTCGTGCTGCACTCAGAAGACTATGACAGCGAAGGCGCGACGCTGGCGGTCTGCGAGGGCGTCTGCCTCACGGCGACCCGCGACATCCTGCACGCCATGACGTCCGACCATCCGCCGGAACGTTTTGTTCTGGCGCTTGGCTATTCCGGCTGGGGCGCAGGCCAGCTGGAGATGGAGCTGGCCGAGAATGTCTGGCTTGTCGGCGAGCCGGATGTGGCGCTGGTCTACGACCCCTCGCTCGACACCAAATGGAGTCGCGCCCTCGCCCGGATCGGCATTTCGCCCGACCGCCTGCAGATTTCAGGCGGAAGAGCCTGAAAGCTTGAGTTGGCGGGCGAGGCCGTCTAGGGCAGGCACGTGGGATTTTCCCCCACGACGTGCTTTTCCGAAGGACTTGCAGTGAGCGTCGACAAGAACACGGTTCGCAAGGTTGCCCGCCTGGCCCGCATCGCCGTTCCGGAGGAACGCCTTGAGCCGCTGGCTGGCGAACTCAACGGCATCCTCGCCTGGATCGAGCAGCTGAATGAAGTCAATGTGGACGGCGTCGAGCCGATGACCACGCCGGTCGCGATGACGCTGCCCATGCGTGAGGACGTCATCTCGGACGGCAATATCCGCGACCAGGTTCTGGCCAACGCGCCGAAATCCGAAGACGGCTTCTTCGTCGTGCCCAAGGTGGTCGAGTAGATGTCCGCTGAAAACGTTAGCGAGGACCCATGCTGGCAGACGTTCAACCAGGACGGCTTTCCATGCTCATGCGGCGAGAGGCATGTCGGGCTGTTTCCTGTCAACATGCTGACGCCTGCCATGTGGGACGGTCCGAAGGAGTATGCTCCCGACGCGGAGATCCAGCTCGACCGCACCTTCATCTCGGAAAGCTACTGCGTCTGGCAGGGCCAGAATTTCGCAATGCGCATGCGCCTGCCCTTGCAGATGCGCGGGGCCTCGCCTGCTGCCTTCATGTACACGGTCTGGGCGGCTGTTGAACGCGCTGACCTCGAAGCCTACATCGCCGCCAAGGCGCAGAACACACTCAGCAACCAAGCCCGTTTCCCGGCTCGCCTCGTCAGCCGCATCGCCGGTCATCCCGACACGGTCAACCTGATGGGCCTCGCCTTCCAGCAGGAAGACGGCTGGCCGCCGCTCCTCCTGCTGGCCGGCAAGCAGCTCTATACGAACCGGCCTGACCATCCGCTGCTGCCAGAACAGCGAGAGGGCATCGGCCTCGACCGCGCTCTCGAGCTTTTCGCCGCCTACGGCCACAACATGCGCCCCGCCGCCTCCGCCAACAACAACTGAACGCCGCACAAAGATGACCGACCTTACCCAGCTCACGCTTTCCGACGCCGTCGATGGCCTCAAGGCGAAGACATTCTCCTCGCAGGAAATCACGCAGGCTTTCCTGACGCAGATCGACACATCGAACGAAACGCTCAACGCCTATGTCGTGGTTACCGCCGACAAGGCGATGCAGATGGCAAAGGCGTCGGATGCGAAACTGGCGAGGGGCGAGGGCGGCAAGCTCGAAGGCGCCCCGCTTGGCATCAAGGACCTGTTCTGCACCAAGGGCGTGCGCACGACCGCCTGCTCGAACATCCTCGGCGAGTTCACGCCGACCTATGAGAGCACCGTCACGCAGAACCTGTGGGAGCAGGGCTCGGTCATGCTCGGCAAGCTCAACATGGACGAGTTCGCCATGGGCTCGGACAACGGGACATCGCGCTTTGGCCCGCCGACCAATCCGTGGCGTCGCAAGAACTCCAATGTCAAACTGACCTCGGGCGGCTCGTCCGGCGGCTCGGCGACAGCTGTCGCCGCTGACCTTTGCCTTGCCGCCACCGCCTCTGACACTGGCGGCTCCATCCGCCAGCCGGCTGCGTTCACCGGCATCGTCGGCATCAAGCCGACCTACGGCCGCGCCAGCCGGTATGGCATGGTGGCGTTCGCTTCCTCGCTCGATCAGGCCGGCCCGCTGGCCAAGACGGTGAAGGATGCGGCCCTGATGCTCGAAGTGATGTGCTCAGGCGACAAGAGAGATTCCACCAGCCTGCATCTGCCCGTGCCGGAATGGACGAAGTCCGTCGGCAAATCGATCAAGGGCATGAAGATCGGCGTTCCGAAGGAATACCGCGCCAACGGCATGCCTGAAGAAATCGAAAAGCTCTGGCAACAGGGCATCACCTGGCTGAAGGCCGCCGGCGCCGAGATCATCGACGTCTCGCTGCCCCACACAAAATACGCCCTTCCAGCCTACTACATCGTCGCCCCCGCCGAGGCTTCCTCCAACCTCGCCCGCTATGACGGCATCCGTTATGGCGCACGCCAGAGCGGCGATGGCTCGCTGACCTCGACCTATGAGACGACGCGTGCGAAGGGCTTCGGCGCCGAAGTGCAGCGCCGGCTGCTCATCGGCACCTATGTGCTGAGCGCCGGATACTACGACGCATACTACCTGCGCGCCCAGAAGGTGCGGACGCGCATCCTTCAGGACTTCGAGGAAGCGTTCAAACAGTGCGACGCGCTGCTGACCCCGGCCACGCCGAGCGCGGCGTTCGGCTATGGCGAGAAGGGTGATGATCCGGTCGCGATGTATCTCAACGACATCTTCACCGTCACCGCAAACCTCGCTGGCCTGCCCGCCATCGCCATGCCCGCCGGCCTCGACGCCCAGGGCCTGCCGCTCGGCCTGCAGGTGATCGGCAAGGCGCTCGACGAAGAGTCCTGCTTCAAGGTCGCCGCGGCCATCGAAGACGCCGCAGCCTTCAAGGCGCGCCCGCAGAAGTGGTGGTAATGGAGCGGCCAAAGCCCTCACCCGCGGTCATGTCGCTCATGGGCGCCATTCCGGCGATCTCGATCAGCGCGGGCCTGCTCTCCCTGTCGCCCGGCAGCGCTCTGCGCCAGGAATACTGGCCGTGGCTGCCGCTGGTGACGCTCGCTGTCGGCATGGCGTTCAGCCTGTTCTTCTGGTTCGTCCTCGCACCCCGCCGCAAGCGCAAGGACTGAGCGCCGCGCAAGGTTCAGCCCAGCTAATCGAACCGTCGCGTTGACCTCGCCCCGCCTCCGGGCTTTGTGCGGCGAATGATCAGCTTTGCAGACGCCCTCCATCTAGTCCCCGCCGGCGGCAACCTCTGGCACGGCGAGGTCGACCCCGCCTACAAGGGTTTCGGCAGCCAGTTCGGCGGCTGGACGGCGGCAGCGCTCCTGAAGGGCGTGATGGTCGAACCCGAGACCAACGGCGATCCGCTGTCGCTCAGCGTCCTCTTCCTCGAGGCGATCGGCGACGGGCCCTACGAAATCTCGACGCGACTGCTCCGCTCGGGCGCGCGTCTGCAGTTCTGGCGATCGGAACTCAGCCAGCGCGGCAAGGTCTGCGCACACGCCCAGGCGACGTTCGGTGTGCGGCGACAGACGACCAGCTTCACCGATGTGCTGATGCCCGAGGCCCCATCGCCCGACACGCCGTCACTCGGCGAATGGGCGCCGCCTGCCGGCTTCGGCGCACAATTCCAGTCACGCTGGATCAGCCCCACGCCACGCGCGTCCGATCTCGACAGGACCAAGCCTGCAAGCTCGCTGGTCTGGCAACGCGACCGCGCCGGTCGTCCGCTCGACACGCTGATGCTTGCGGCGCTTGCCGACCTCGCCCCGCCGCGCGTGATCTGGAAGCGCGAGATGATTTCAGGCTCGGCCACGGTCTCGATGACAACGCACTTCCATGCGACGCCCGACGAGATGGCCGCGGTCGGCTCCGGCTTCATCCTGAGCGAAGTCCACTGCCGCCGCTGCGAAGGCGGCTACTTCGACCACGAGCTGAGGCTCTGGTCGCCAGACGGGGCGCTGCTGGCGACGAGCGAGCAGGTAGCGGCGTTCAGGGACTAAGGGCTGGAAGCCAGCCTACGGCTTCACCCGACCCAGAAACCCGTCGATCGGCAGCGGCCCACCATTTGGCGGCGTATACCCGCCAAAGTTGATGGCGCTCGCCTGCTTGATCGCCTCTTCCTCGCTGAACCCCTTGTGCTTCACGAGGTAGGCCGCCCACATATGGCTGGCGCGCCAGCCGACGGTGCAGTGAAGCAGCACATCGCCATCGGCTTTTGCGATGGCGTCAGCGACCTTGTCGACAGCTTCCGGCGTGTAGGGCGTATCCGGTCCGCCGAGCGGGACGTGCACATAGTTGATGCCCAGCTCCTTCGTCAGCGCGTCCTCGTCAAACGGCACCTGCTTGCGATTGTCCATCTCCGGTTGGGTCCGCAGGTTGATGATGGTGTTGACGCCCTTGGCCTTGAGATCGCGGATTGCCTGCTCGCTCGGCTGGCCGGCGACATAGACGGGGCCAGCGTCGGAATACGCCATCAGATAGCCAGCCGCGCTGGCATCCAGCTTCTCGGGAAACTTGATGGCGTCCTGCGCAAAGGCGGGCGCAGTCAGCAAGCAGGCGGTAAGGGCGAGAAAGGCGAGGCGCATGGGGTAACTCCAGAAGATTTGGCCCGGATGTTTCGCGGAATAGGCCCCTGCGCCGCGCCTTTTGCAAGTGACGGCGACATCACGGATCGCGGCGCTGGCCCCGAGAGCTGATCGCCAGTGCTATCCCCGGCGCGGGCTGGCCGTTGGACATCCTGGGGCGACTTCCGCCGACATTTTGGTCGCTGCTTCGAGCCAAACGCCCGATCGCGTCAACGCCTCGATCAGGACGGCCTCAGGGGCAAGTTGGGCGTCGGGGGCGACACCAACGGTTTCCCAGTCTTCGCCTCCGTCTCGCGACCGACCATGCGACAGCAAGCAAAAGCGGCCAGCACAGAAATGGCAAGTCCTCCCGCGCCCGGACGCCGCCTAAGCGCTGTCCGGACGCGATAGCGGCGCATCCGCATGACAAGCGCGGCATTATTCGCTAGGCCACGACCATGCCGATTGTTTCGTTGCACGAGCTGCCGCCACGTGGGCCGCTGCTGGGGCTGGACCCTGGGGCGAAAACCATTGGTGTTGCCGCCAGCGACGCTGGCCGACTTATCGCGAGCCCCGTCGAGGTCATCCAGCGTGGCAAGAAGCTGGCGCCGTCGCTGGACAGGCTCTTTGCGCTCTACGATCTGCGCCACTGCGTCGGCCTCGTGATGGGCCTTCCGAAGAACATGGATGGCAGCGAAGGGCCGCGCGCCCAGTCGGCGCGGTCGCTTTGCCAGAACATCCTGCAGCGTCGCGATATTCCCCTGGCGCTGTGGGACGAGCGGCTTTCCTCGGCCGGCGTCGAGCGAGCGCTGCTGGAGGGCGATGCAAGCCGCGCCCGTCGCGACGAGGTGATCGACAAGCTCGCCGCCGCCTGGATCCTGCAGGGCGCAATTGATCGACTGCACAATCCGGCATGAGCGGGCTTTTCGTGGCGCTCGCACCGGTCTTTCTCGCTATCCTCACGGGATGGAGCGCGCGACTTACCAAGATCGTGCCTGAGGCTGCGTGGGCCGGCGTCAATCGCCTCGCCTACATGATCCTGGCGCCGGTTTTCATGTTTACAGAAATCGTCCGGGCGGACCTGTCGTTCGCGCAGCTGTCGTTCGCGGCTGCGGGCGTGCTGTCGTTCATTGCCATGGGCGTCTTGGGATTTGCGCTGTTGCCGATCGCGCGTGGGCCGGTGTTTGCGAGCGCGCATCAGGGCACGATCCGTTGGAATACGTTCGTGATCCTGGCGGCCGCGGCGGCCGCGTTCGGACCCGAGGGCTCGGCGCTTGTCGCGCTGCTCATGGGGCCGGGCATACCAGTCGTGAATGTGATGACTGTGGCGGTGCACTCGCGATGGGGCGAAGGACAGAACCCCAGCCTCCGCGGTGTTGGGCGCAGCCTGCTGACCAATCCGTTGCTGGTGGCGTGCGTGCTGGGACTTGCAATCAACCTGTCCGGGTTGGAGCTGCCGCCGTCGGTGATGGACGTGCTGGCGATCATCGGGCGCGGGGCGCTGGGCGTGACGCTGATGTGCGTGGGGGCGGGGCTCGACCTGAAAGCGATCTCGGCCAAGCCCGGTCTTATGGTGGCAGGGGTGGCGATGAAGCTGCTTGTGGCGCCACTGGTGTTCATCGGCATCGGTCTGGCGCTGGGGTTGCAGGGCATGCACCTGGCAGTGCTGGCGATCTGCGGCGCCGCGCCCTCGCCGCCGGCGGCTTATATCCTGACACGGGAGATGGGGGGTGATCCGCGCTTCATGGCGGGCCACATCACGGCGACCACGCTGTTGTCGGCGCTGGCGATTCCAACAGCGATCTGGCTGGCGGGGGTGGTTGGTTAAGGCTGCAAACAGGGCATTTTCGCGCCCGCCTTGCCGATCCGCGACTCCCCCGTTATGACCGCCAAAATCGCGGGCATTCATCATGGCGGACTACGCCTTCCCCCATCGGCACCTTCTGGGTATCGAGGGCCTGAACCGGCTCGACATCGAGACATTGCTGGAGCTGGGCGACAGATATGTCGAGCTCAATCGCAGCCGCATAAAGCACGCCGATGTGCTGGCCGGGCGCACCCTGGTCAATCTGTTCTTCGAGAACTCCACCCGGACACAGGGTTCGTTCGAGATCGCGGGCCGCCGCCTGGGCGCTGATGTCGTCACCATGCCCATCGCCACCTCGTCGGTGAAGAAGGGCGAAACCCTGATCGATACGGCGATGACGCTCAACGCCATGCGGCCCGACCTGCTCGTGATCCGTCACGGCTCATCCGGCGCGGTCAAGCTGCTGTCACGGAAAGTCGACTGCGCGGTCATCAACGCCGGAGACGGCACACACGAACATCCGACACAGGCGCTCCTTGATGCGCTCACCATCCGCCGCCGCGTCGGCGATATCGGCGGCATGCGGATCGCCATCTGCGGCGACATTCTCCATAGCCGCGTCGCCCGCTCGAACGTGGCATGCCTGAACGTGCTGGGCGCCGAGGTTCGGCTGATTGCACCGAGCACGCTCACGCCGCCCGGCGCTGCTGCGTGGGGCGCAGAAGTCTTTACCGACATGCGCAAGGGTCTTGCAGGCTGCGATGTCGTGATGATGCTCCGGCTTCAGCAGGAGCGTATGGACGGCGCTTACCTCCCGTCGGCGCGGGAATACTTCCACTTCTGGGGGCTGGACGAAGACAAGCTCAGCCATGCCAGGCCGGGCGCATTCATCATGCACCCTGGCCCGATGAATCGCGGCGTCGAGATCGAGAGCGGCATCGCAGACCACAAGACGCGCTCGCTGATTACCGAGCAGGTCGAAATGGGCGTTGCGATCCGCATGGCTGTGCTTGAGACGCTGGCGCGCAACCTCGCGGCGCAGGACGCCAGGTCCGGAGCAAAGCAATGACCGGGCGCACCGTCATCTACAACGCACGCGCCATCGACCCGGCATCCGGGCTCGACGAAAAAGGCGGCATACTGATCGAGAACGGCGTTATCGCCGACGTCGGCGCAGGCATCGTGAAGACGACAGCAGGTGATGTGAAGATCGACGCCAAAGGCAAGGTGCTGGCGCCCGGCCTGATCGACCTGCGCGTCAAAACCGGTGAGCCTGGCGCCGAAAACAAGGAGACGCTCGCGACGGCGGGCGATTCTGCGGCAGCGGGCGGCGTCACGACATTCGTGGTCATGCCGGACACGAACCCGGTGATCGACAGCGTTGCGCTGGTTGATTTCGTAACGCGCCGCGCCGAGAGCGTGGCCAAGGTGAAGGTGTTGCCGACAGGCGGGCTCACCATTGGCCTCGACGGCGCGAAGATGTCCGAGATCGGCCTGATCCGCGAAGCCGGCGCCGCCTTCTTCACCAATGGCGACAAGCCGGTCGAAGATGCGGGCGTCCTGCGTCGCGCAATGAGCTACGCGGCAAGTTTTGACGCCCTCGTGGCGTCTCGCCCCGATACGCCCGCGCTGTCGAAGAACACGGTCATGAATGCCGGCGCGTTCGCGGCACGGCTTGGGCTTCGTGGAGCGCCACTGGAGGCGGAATGGATCGCGCTCGAACGCGACCTGATGCTGGCAGAAACGACAGGCGTACGCCTCCTGGCCGACTGCATCTCGACTGCACGGTCGCTGGCGGCGGTCGAACGGGCCCGCAAGGCGGGCGTGAAGGTGGCCTGCTCGGTTGCCAGCTACTCACTGTTCTTCAACGAACTCGATGTCGGCGACTATCTCACCTACTGCAAGGTGCAGCCGCCCTTCCGCGGCGAGGCCGATCGCATGGCGCTGATCGATGGCCTCCGGCGCGGCGCCATCGACGCTGTCGTCTCGGCCCACGACCCGCAACCCACCGAGGACAAGCGCCTGCCTATCGCGGAGGCAGCTTACGGCGCGGTCGGGCTCGAGACGCTGCTGCCAGCTTTGCTGAGCATCGCATTGCGCGAGGAAATCCCGCTGGCCGTCGCGCTGAAGCCCGTGACCAGCGGCCCGGCAGACCTGCTCGGCCTGCCGCAAGGCCGACTGGTCAGGGGCGCACCGGCTGACCTCGTCCAGTTTGACCCTGCTGCACCATGGGCGTGCGACCGGGACGATCTGTCCTCGCGCTCCAAGAACTCGCCTTTCGATGGGCGCAAGCTCGAAGGCAGGGTCTTGCGCACCTGGGTGAACGGCGCGACCGTTTTCGAGCGCGGCTGAGGATATCGCATGACCGATCCGGGCTGGATCCCTTACCTTGCTGCGGCTGTGTGCGGCTATCTGCTGGGCTCGATCCCGTTCGGGCTCGTGATCACGAAGATGGCCGGGCTCGGCGACATTCGCGCCATCGGCTCCGGCAATATCGGCGCGACCAATGTGCTTCGGACCGGACGCAAGGATCTCGCCGCTGCGACGCTGCTGCTCGATGCAGGCAAGGCGGGACTGGCCTTCTGGCTCTGCGTCTGGGGCGTCAGCGGATACGGCGCAAACACCGGAGCAACCTACTATCCCGGCGCGATTCAGTCAGTTGGCCTGATCGGCGGCGCATTCGCTTTCGTAGGCCACTGCTACCCGGTTTGGCTCAAGTTCACTGGCGGCAAGGGCGTCGCCACCTATGTCGGCCTTCTGCTGGCTGGTATCTGGCAGGTCGGGCTGGCCTTCTGCGCGATCTGGCTGATTACCGCCGCGCTGTTCCGCATGTCGTCCTTCGCGGCGCTCGTGGCCACGGCTGCGGCGCCGGTGATCGCATATTTCCTCGACCCGCTGGGTAACGGCTGGATCGTCACGGGAGCTCTGGCCGCGCTGATCTACTGGCGGCACCGCAGCAACATCCAGCGCATACTTGCCGGCACAGAGCCCAGGATCGGCAAGAAAAAGGATGCCCCGCCTGCCGAGACCTGACCCTCAGCGCGCGTTGTTGCTGCAATGGTTGAGGGCGCCGACGAGATACTGGAAATCAGTCAACGGTTTCAGCCGCGCCCCGGATGCAAGGTGGAGCTGCGCGCAAGCCGACTTCGCCCAGGCGACAGCCGCCTTGTGCATCAGCCAGTCCTTGCTCCTGAACCACCATTGCGGCGGCTCCCGCTCGAACACTGGCGCGATGACCCCGCCGAACACTGTGGCCTCCGGATGCCGCGCGAACGCCTCGGTATGGGCGGCAAGCCAGTTCGCGTCGATAATCATGTCGTCGTCGGTCCAGCAGATATAGTCGCCACGCGCAGCGGCGAGGCCGCAATTGCGGACGTTCGACAGACCAGGCGCCAACGCGACAACGCGGCGAATCGGCAGCCGGCCGTCGAAATCGGCGACGACATCCGCGGTGTGATCCGTGCTGCCTTTGTCGACCAGCACGAATTCCCGGGCGAGCCCATCAGGAAGACGATCCGCGCCGGGCGCGGAGCGCTCTCGCCAACGCCCGTCCGCGTCGACGAAATCGTGCGCGCGACGGATGCGCCGCACCGTCGCGTGCTTGCCGCTCTGGCGGAACTGGAGCTCTCCGGCGAGGCCGTGACGGATGTTGGCCCACCCCCATCGCGGCGCGTCTGAGAGGCTGATCTTCACACCCTGCAAATCATCTCCCCCTACGGAGGAGGCCCTGACCGTCCTGCTCCCGCGAATTGACATTCCCCGCGTCGGCCCCCACTTTCCGCCGCATTCTCCCCACGAATGCATTGAAAATACGAGGAAAAATGCAGGTTGTCGTCGTAGAGTCGCCTGGAAAGGTCAAATCCATCAACAAGTACCTGGGGCCCGGGTACAAGGTGATGGCGTCGTACGGCCACATCCGGGACCTGCCCTCGAAAGACGGTTCCGTGAAGCCCGACGAGGACTTCGCGATGACGTGGGACATCGACGGAAAGTCGATCAAGCACGTCAAGGAAATCGCCGATGCGATGCGCGAAGCCGATGGCCTCATCCTCGCAACCGACCCCGATCGCGAAGGCGAGGCGATTTCGTGGCACGTGCTGGAAGCGCTCAACAACCGCAAGGTGCTGAAGGGCAAGACGATCCAGCGCGTCACGTTCAACGCCATCACCAAGCAGGCGGTGACGGACGCGATCCAGAACCCGCGCCAGATCGACCAGCAGCTGGTGGACGCATATCTCGCCCGCCGCGCACTCGACTATCTCGTGGGATTTTCGCTGTCGCCTGTGCTGTGGCGCAAGCTGCCGGGCTCGCGCTCGGCTGGACGCGTGCAGTCGGTGGCGCTGCGCATCGTGGTCGATCGCGAGATCGAGATCGAGAAGTTCATTACACAGGAATACTGGGACGTCGCGGCGCGGCTATCGGTCAACGGATCAGAATTCGAAGCGCGCTTGACGGAACTGGACGGGCAGAAGCTTACGAAGTTCTCGCTGCCGAATGCCCAGAGCGCAGCTCGCGCGCTCGCCGCCGTTCAGGCCGGCAGCTACAAGGTTGCCTCGGTCGAGGCCAAACCGCATCGCCGCAATCCGCCGCCACCCTTCACAACATCGACGCTGCAGCAGGAAGCCGCGCGGAAGCTCGGGTTCTCGGCCTCGCGCACCATGCAGGTAGCGCAGCGCCTGTACGAAGGCGTCTCGATCGGCGGAGAGAATACCGGCCTCATCACCTATATGCGTACCGACGGCGTGCAGATGGCGGAGGAGGCCTACGCCGCGGCGCGAAGCGCCATCGGCCGCAACTATGGCAAGGACTACCTGCCTGAAGTCCCCCGCCGCTACACGTCGAAAGCCAAGAACGCACAGGAAGCCCACGAGGCTGTGCGCCCCACGGACTTCGACCGCAGACCGGGCCAGGTCGCGATGGAGCCCGACATGGCGCGGCTCTACGAACTGATCTGGAAGCGCGCCGTTGCCTCGCAGATGGAAGCAGCGCAGATCGAACGGACCACGGTCGAAATCCCCTCGGCCGATGGTCGCGCCACGTTGCGCGCGACCGGCCAGGTCATCAAGTTCGACGGCTTCCTGACGCTTTACCAGGAAGGCAAGGACGAGAACGACGAGGAGGATGGCGGCCGGCTTCCGGTCATCAACCGGGGCGACACGCCAAAGCTGATCGAAGCCGTCCACACCCAGCACTTTACCGAACCGCCGCCGCGCTATTCGGAAGCGTCGCTGGTGAAGCGCCTGGAAGAACTCGGCATCGGCCGTCCGTCGACTTACGCCTCCACACTGTCGACGCTGATCGACCGCGACTATGTGCGGCTCGAGCAGAAGCGCTTCATTCCGGAAGACAAGGGCCGGCTGGTCACCATCTTCCTCGAGAAGTTCTTCTCCCGTTACGTTGAATACGATTTTACGGCCTCGCTGGAAGAAAAACTCGACCTCGTGTCCGACGGGAAGCTGGCGTGGAAGGACTTCCTGCGCGACTTCTGGACCGAGTTCTCGGCCGCCATCGGCGCGACGACCGAACTGCGCGTGTCCAATGTGATCGATGCGATCAACGATGTGCTCGGCTCTTACCTCTTCCCGCCTCGTAACGATGCAGACGGCAACGCGGTTGAACCGCGCCAGTGTCCGACATGCGGCTCAGGACAGCTGTCCCTGAAGCTCGGCAAGTTCGGCGCTTTCGTCGGATGCTCGAACTATCCCGAATGCCGTTTCACCCGCCCCTTCGGCGGCGACCCGAACCAGCAGAGCGACATTCCCTCAGACGGCAAGGTGCTCGGCAACAATGAGGACGGGATGCCGGTCCTTCTGAAGTCGGGACGTTTCGGCGTCTATGTACAGCTCGGGCCTGACCCGATCGAGAAGGGCGAGAAGCCGCGGCGCTCGTCCATCCCGAATGGCTGGCCTGTCTCAGAGCTGAACCTGGAGCAGGCGCTGAAACTGCTCTCGCTGCCGCGCGAAGTGGGCAAGCACCCGGAGGATGGCGAGCCGATCATCGCCAATCTCGGCCGCTATGGCCCCTACGTGCAGCACATCAAGACCTACGCCAATGTGCCGGATGTCAGCGAACTCTTCGAGATCGGGCTCAACCGCGCCGTCACGCTGATCGCGGAAAAACGCGCCGGCAAAGGCGCCGGACGTGGCCGCGGCGCAGCCATCGCCCCACTCAAGGCGCTGGGTAATCACCCTGATGGCGAACCCATCAACCTTTTCAGCGGCCGTTACGGCCCCTATCTTAAGCACGGGACGATCAACGCAAACATTCCGCGCGGCGCAGACCCGGTCTCGATCACGCTTGAACAGGCGATCGAACTGGTCGACGCCCGCGCAGCCGCAGCCCCCTCGACCAAGATGAAGGGCAAGAAGCCCGCCAAGAAGGCCGCGGCCAAGGCGCCAGCCAGGAAGGCTGCCGCAAAATCCACTGGAGAACCGAAATCAACGACGACCAAGAAGCCCGCAGCCAAAAAGGCCCCGGCAAAGGCAAAAAGCGCGAAGGCGACAAAAGCGGAAGCATGAGCCGGGCGCCTCGACCCCCCCCAAAACCACCCAGGACTGCCCCGACAGAGGGGCCGCCCACCCGCGAGACCGTTCTTGACTATCTCGCGAATAACCCGACCCACGGCGCCAAGCGCGATATCGCGCGCGGCCTCGATGTTCCAACAGAGCATAAACCCGAGCTGCGCCGCATCCTGAACGAGCTGGAAGCCGAAGGCGCGCTTGTGCGCACAGCGAAACGGGCCTTCTCGCCGGCCGAACAGCCCCCGCCCACTGGCATCGTTCGCTTCGAGCGCATCGATCGCGATGGCGAACTGATCGGACGCGCCCTGGGCAAGGACGGCCCGTTCGGACCCGACATCATCTTTGCCGGCCCCTCAGGCGCCAATCACCGCAAGGGAGGCAAACCGCTCGCACTCGGCATTGGCGAACGCGCGCTCTGCAAGATAGAGAAGAGCCGCGATGGCGTCTGGAAGGCGCGTGCGATCAAGAAGATCGACGCAGCGCCCGAAACCTCGCTGCTCGGTGTCTATCGCGCCAACCGATATGGCGGGACCGTGGAGCCGACCTCTCGGAAAGAAAAGTCCGATTTCATCATCGAGAAGGGCGATGCCCGCAACGCGCAGGATGGTGACATCGTGCGAATTCAGGCGCGCCCCGCCCGTGGCTATGGCCCGCGCAGGGCCAGCGTCGTCGAAGTCATCGGTCGGCTTGACGACCCACGCGCCGCCTCGATCATCGCAATGCATACGCACGGCGTGCCGGATGAATTCCCTGAACAGGTGATCGAGGAAGCCAGCAAGGCCAGGCCCGCTCAGTCCCCCCGCGAGGACCTCACCCGCATTCCGCTGATCACCATCGATCCTGAAGACGCACGCGACCATGACGACGCCGTCTATGCCGAGGCCGACGGCCATGGCGGGTGGCGCGTCATCGTGGCCATCGCCGATGTCGCAGCCTATGTGCGCGTCGGCACGGCGCTGGATCGCGAAGCCTATCGGCGCGGGAACTCAACCTATTTCCCGGACCGCGTCTCGCCCATGCTGCCGGAACACCTGTCGGCGGACCTCTGCTCGCTGAAGGAAGGCGAGCTGCGCGAGACATTTGCAGTCGAAATCTTCTTCAATTCCGGCGGCCACAAGACGAAGCATCGCTTCATCCGCGGCAAGATGCGGTCAGCAGCAAAATTGTCCTACCGCCAGGCGCAGGACGCGATCGACGGCAACCCCGACGACAAGACCCAGCCGCTGCTGGAGCAGGTGCTCAAGCCGCTATGGGCTGCATACCGTACTGTCTCGAAAGCGCGCGACCAGCGGGCGCCGCTCGACCTCGACCTTCCGGAGCGTCGCGTGCGCATCGGCGAGGACGGCAAGATCGCCTCGATCAGCCTGCGCGAGCGTTTCGACGCGCACCGCCTGATCGAAGAGTTCATGATCCAGGCAAACGTCTGCGCCGCCGAAACGCTCGAGCACAACCGAACGCCGCTTGTCTACCGGGTGCACGAAGAGCCAAGCGAGGAGAAGGTCAACACACTCGCAAATTTCCTGCCGACCATCGGCCTGAAGTGGACGCGCGGCGAGACGATCACCGGCCAGCGTTTCAACCGGCTTCTCGCTGAAGTGCGCGCTTCCGAAAACGAGCACCTCGTCAACGAGATGGTCCTGCGAACGCAGGCGCAGGCCCGCTACGCGCACGAGAATCTCGGCCACTTCGGGCTCAACCTCCTGAAGTACGCGCACTTCACCTCGCCAATCCGCCGCTACTCCGATCTCATCGTCCACCGCGCCCTGATCCGCGCCCTTGGCCTTGGACAGGACGGCATGTCGGACAATGATGCGGTGCGGCTGGAAGAAATGGCAGAGCACGTCACCATGACCGAGCGCCGCTCCATGGCGGCCGAACGCGAGGCGACGGACCGTTATCTCGCGATCTACATGGCCGACCGGGTCGGTGCGATCTTCGATGCCCGCATCGCAGGCGTGACGCGTGCAGGCCTGTTCGTCCGCCTTGCCGAGAATGGCGCGGACGGGTTCATTCCCGCTTCGCGCCTGTCCGACGAATACTGGGTCCACGATGACCGCAGCGCGGCGCTGGTCGCTCAGCGGTCCGGCCAGCGTTACGAGATGGGCATGAATGTGCAAGTGAAACTCATGGAGGCGACGCCGGTCAATGGCGGCCTGCTGTTCTCCATGCAGTCGCCCCCGCGCCCCCGCCGGAAGGACCTGAGGATGCCAGAGCGTGAAGCACGCTTCGAGCGCTCGGGTCCGGCTCGCAAACGCCCGGCCGATGGCGGCGGTCGCCCGCCCGGCATCCGTCACGCGGCTCAGCCCGGGGGAGGCGGCAAGGGCAAGCCCAGCTATGGCAAGAACAAGAAGCGCAAAGGCAGATAGGTGGGCGAGGCTGCACCGCCGTTGACTGCATCCCCGGACGGGTCCAACTCAAAAGCATGACCAGGCCGTTTGATCCCGATGATGATCCCGCGCAGGTGGCTGCCGCAAAGGCAGCCGCCGCCAGAAGTCTCAGCGAAGATGACCTGCTTCGCGAAGACCCCGCTCGTCTGGTCGCTGATCCTGCGACGCCGCGCGATGCAGCCACACTGATCCTCTACCGACAGACATCGGACGGCCCGCGCATCCTGATGGGGTGCCGGTCCGAAGGGCATGACTTCATGCCGAACAAATACGTCTTCCCGGGCGGCCGCGTCGATGACGAAGATGAACTGGTCCCTGCGCTCACCGAGCTTGCTGAAGGCGAGGACATCATCGTGAAGATCGGCGCCGCCCGTGCGACGCGCGCCTTCCCGCTGACGGCCGTGCGCGAAGTGTTCGAGGAAACCGGGCTGATCGTCGGGAGGTCGGCTGCCGGCTTCGCAGACGTCCCGGCTGCATGGTCCGATTATTTCGGACAGGGCGCCGCGCCCTGCCTCGCCAACTTCCGCTTTCTGGGCCGCGCGATCACCCCGCCCATGCGCCACAAGCGGTTCGACGCCCGCTTCTTCATGGCGGACGCCGACGACGCCCTGATCGACGACCGTCCACCCATCGACGGCCGCGAACTGGCCGACCTACGCTGGTTCACCCTGCCGGAGGTCGCCCAGCTGGACCTCCCCAATGTGACCCGCTACGTGATTGCCGAGGTCGAGGCCCGGCTGGTGAAGCGGGAGGCCCTGAAGCCTTTCCACCTCTACTGGACCCATGACGGACATGTGCGCGAGCGTCTCGGCTGAGCTCAAAACGCCAGTAAATCAACAATTTGCTGCCCCCGCTTGACTTCAGCGCTGCGCGCCTGTCTAAGCACGCTTCCGAATTTGCAGACCAGTCCGAGACCGACCATGGCCAAGCCAGCAACGATCAAGATCCGCCTGAACTCGTCGGCCGACACGGGGTTCTTCTATGTGACCAAGAAGAACCCGCGCACGCAGACTGAAAAGCTCGTCCTTAAGAAGTACGACCCGGTCGTGCGCAAGCACGTCGAGTTCAAGGAAGGCAAGATCAAGTAGGCCTGCCTCCCGATCGGCAAGAACAGAATCGAAAAGGCCCGGAGCGATGCTCCGGGCCTTTTGCTTCTGACCTCTACTGCGCCCCGTCCGGGAGGGCGTAAGCGATGACATAGCCTCCCTGCGGGTCAGGCGGACCGGCGTTAGCCGACGACACGCGTGGATAGCGCCATCCGGGTGTCGTTACCGTGATCACGACGTACTGCTTCCCGTTCTTGCCCACATAGCTCATCGGCGTGGCGTGGGCGCTGGCGGGAAGGGCAGCCTCCCATTTGACCTCGCCGGTACGCAGGTCGAAGGCGCGCAAGGTGGCGTCCATGGCGCCGCCGTGGAAGATCAGGCCGCCACGCGTGGTCATGTTGCCAGCCTGCACCGGCGTACCCACCTGCGTGGGCAGGCCGAGCGCGATACCGAACGGACCGCTATCCTTCAGCGAGCCGATGCCGCGCTTCCACAACAGCTTGTTGGTGTTGAGATCGATGACGCCGATCTGGCTGAAGGGCGGCTCGAAGCACGGAAGGTCAGTCGACACGTTGAAGAAGGGCAGCGGCAGACGCCACTCCGACATGAATGGCGCCGTATCGCCCCGGTAAAGCACGCGGTCCTGGTCGAAGCGCTCGGCATGCGCCTTGGCCTGCGGGCTTTGCGGGCGTCCGCCAGCCCCGCCGGGGCCTCCAGCGGGAGGCGTCGCAGGCCCTGCGTGATCGTCCCGGGCAGCAGCCGCCGCGCGCCGTTCGGCATTTGCCTTCTGCATCGCTGCGCGGTCTTCTACGCTGCGCAGCACGATACGGTTGCCCATCAGCATGGGGGCGCCGATAAGAAGGCCATTGTCGGGGTCGACTGAAACGGAGCCCCAGTTGAAGCCGCCTGCATTGCCCGGATACTGGAAACTACCGCCCCAGGTATCCTCCGCCTGGCCGTAGCCGCCGCCGCCGCGCATGGGCGGGGTGAAGAGCCCTTCATAGCGCATCTTCTTGAACTCGATCCGGCAATGGAGAAGGTCAAGTGGCGTCAGCCCCCACATGTCTTTCTCGACCCGGTCATCGCGGAAGTGCGGCAGTGGCGAGAAAGGCTGCGTCGCTGTGACGAATTCGCCTTTCTCCGGGTTCTGCGGCACAGCCATCTCCGGCGTGTCGTAGATCGGCACGCCCGTGCGGCGGTCGAGCAGGAAGATCTCGCCCCGCTTCGTCGGTTGCGCCACGGCGGGGATCAGTTCGCCCTCGCCATTCTTGCGGATATCGACGAGTACGGGTTGCGACGGCGCATCGTAGTCCCAGATGTCGCGATGGACCGTCTGGTAGACCCACCGGCGCTGTCCCGTTGCGGCGTCGATCGCAACGACTGCAGCGGAATTCTCTTCCGCCTCCTTGGAGCGAAGGTCGCCGTCGAAATAGTCCGGCGATGAGTTGCCTGTTGGCGCGTAGATCAGGTTCAGCACCGGGTCGTAAGCGGTGTTGGACCACACATTCGGCGTGCCGCGCGTGTATTCGCCGCCCTCGTCGGGAAGGCCCTGATAACCTGGATTGCCCATGTCCCATGCCCAGGCAAACTGTCCGGTGATCGCGTCATAGGCGCGAAGCACGCCCGAAGGGTTGCCGATCTGCTGGTTGTCGGTCACCCAGCCGCCCACCACGATCTTGTCTCCCGCCACCAGCGGCGTCGACGTCACCATGAAATTGCCCAGCGGGGCGTAGCCGAGACCCGAGACAAGGTTCACCTCGCCAGCGAATCCAAAGGACTCGCAGCGGCGGCCGGTGAGCGCGTCCACAGCGATCAGACGGGCGTCCACAGTGCCCGTGACGACGCGCTTGGCGCATTCGCCGGCATAGTCCGCCGGAGCCTCGTGATAGCCGACGCCGCGACATGTCCTGGCGAAGGTGGAGCCGTTCGCCAGCCCCCCTGGCACGTTCGTCTTGGTGTCATGGCGCCAGCGTTCTTCGCCGGTATCGGAATCGACTGCGATGAGCGTGTTGCCAGCTGTGCAGATGTAGACGAGCCCATTGGCCATCTGCGGCGTCTGCTTGAAGTCGTAGGCGACGCCGGTGCGGAACTCCCAGGCCTTCTCAAGCTTGGCGACGTTGCTGACATTGATCTGGTCGATCTGGGCGAACCGCTGTCCGCCCGAAACCCCGCCATAGTGGCGCCAGTCGGTGACCGCAGGCGCGCTGGCAACGGCATTCCTGGTGCCCTCAACGACCGGGTAGGCCTGGAACGCTGCAACAGCGAGGAGCAGCCCCGCTGCAAGGCTGGCAAAGCCTGGCCAACGGCCACCCGCGTAGAAGGGCTGCTTTTCGCCAGTCTTCATCGCACTGCGGTGCCACGGCGCAATGAACCACAGGCCGAGCACGATCCATCCGTCAAGGCGCGGCAGGAGCGCGAGGAAGTCGAGCCCCGTCTCCAGGAACGCCCAGACGATCGTGCCGACGGTGATGGCGGCAAACACTGTCGCCGAAAGCGGGTTACGCAGCATCAAAAGCGCTGCAACAAGCGCCAGCGCGAGACCGATCACCAGAAAGTAGGGGTCCCCGCCCAGCGACAGCAGTATCCCGCCATACCAGATGTTGTAGGCGGCGATCACCGCCAGCAGCGCCGTATAGGCGGTGTTCAGGCCGAGCTGAACAGCCAGCGGCTCCTGCTTTCGGACCAGCAGAACAGCATGCGCCGTGGCGGCCGCGAACGCCAAAGCGGTGACAAAGTAAAATATCGCTGCGGTGACCATGCCGGAGTTCACCAGCGGCGGCAGCGGATTCGGATCGAATTGCGACGGCGGCGGCGCCGGAGGGGTCAGCGCCGCAATGCCTCCCCAGATCGCGATGATTGCAACAATGCCGTAAACGGCCGCAAACGCCCATGGGGCGACCCGCGAAGCCATGCTCTCCTCCCGTGTAGACCTTGTGCCCTCGCCCAACCCTGGCGGAACCGGCCCTTTGGGTCAGCCTAGCGCCTTGGAGCCCGGCCTGCAAAGCCGGTTAGTGGCGCGGCAAACGGCCCTTCTCACGCGGGCATGGGTCAAAAAGAGCCTGCAAGGGCGCAGTTTGCGCGTGTCAGGCGAACGGCCTCATCGGCCTGGCCCTGTGCTCAGCATAGACGGTCTCACCGTCCGCTTCCACCAGCCGCACCTCATACCCCCACAGGTCAGCAAGATGCTGCAGGACGCGGTCCGTGTCTTTCTCCTCGAGCGTCACGCCCTCCATCACGTTGTGGCGCATTTCCAGCCGCCGGTCGCCAGCAAGGTCGACATCGACCACCTGGATGTCTGGATCGGTGCGCGCAACATCGTACTTGCGCGCCAGCGCCCTGCGCACCTCGCGATAACCCCGCTCGTCATGGATGGCGGCCACTTCCATCTCGTCCTCGGCGTGGTCGTCAACGATGTGGAACAGTCCCATCTTCCGGATCAGATGAGGCGACAGGTATTGCGAGATGATGCTCTCGTCCCGGAAGTTGGCCCACACGTTCTTCAGCGTACCATAGGCATCGCCGTTGCCCGCGATGTCGGGAAACCATGAACGATCTTCGTCCGTCGGCGTCAGCGAGATGCGCTCGATATCCTGCATCATCGCAAAACCGAGCGCATAAGGGTTGATCCCTGAATACCGGCGATCATCGAACTCGGGCTGCATCACCACGCTCGTATGGGAGTGCAGGAATTCCAGATACGAACCGTCGCTGATCTGCCCCTTCTCGTGCAGGCGCGTCATGATGCGGTGGTGGGTCCACGTTGCGCAGCCCTCGTTCATCATCTTGGTCTGGCGCTGCGGATAGAAGTACTGCGCGATCAGCCGGATGATGCGGAGAATCTCCCGCTGCCACCCCTGAAGCCGCGGCGCCGTCTTCTCGAGGAAGTAGAGGATATTCTCCTCGGGCAGTTTCAGGATCGCCTTCCGTCGATCCTCTTCCAGCTTCTGCTTGGTCGCCGGCTTCTTGCCCTTGGCCTGAGGCACTGTGCGCCACAAGTCGTTGAACAGCGACTCGCCATGCGCCCGGCGTTCATTCTCGCGCCGCTCCTCGGTTGCAAGATCCATCGAGCGCTTGCCGGGATAGCGGTGGATGCCGTGGCTCTGCAGCGCATGTGCCGCATCGATCAGCCGCTCCACGGCCTCGATGCCATATCGTTCCTCGCATTTGGCGATGTAAGCCTTGGCAAACGACAGATAGTCGGCAATTCCGCTCGCATCCGTCCACTGCCGGAACACATAGTTGTTCTTGAAGAAGTGGTTATGCCCCATCGCTGCATGCGCCAGCACCAGCGTCTGCATCGTCGCGGAGTTCTCCTCCATGATGTAGCAGATACACGGGTCCGCGTTTATGACGATCTCGTACGCCAGCCCCTGATAGCCCTTGTTGTACATCATCTGGTTGCGGGCGAAGTCCTTCCCGAAACTCCAGTGTTTGTAGAACAGCGGCATGCCGACACTGGAGTATGCATCCAGCATCTGCTCGGACGTGATCACCTCGATCTGCGTGCGATAGGTATCGAGCCCAAGCTCGCCCTCGCCGATCTCACGCACAGCAGCGAAGATCCGGCCGAGCGTTTCGAAATTCCAGTCCGGTCCGTTGAACAGCAGGTTCGATGGTGTCGGGACCGGCGCGGTCACCAGCCGCGACTTTTTCTTCCGTGTCAGGACTGCGTCGTCGCTCATCTCAAGCCTCCGCCTCCGCCTCTGCCCCGGCCCCGCCTGCACCCTCTTTCGCGAACAACTCGCGGAAGACGGGATAGATATCGCGGCGCTGGCTGACCTTGCGCATTGCCATGCGCTCGTCCGATGCCACAACTGGCGCGTAAGTGCGCCACAGAGAGGACGCCTCGCCGCCGCCATCATCCCGCGCATGCCCGACCTCAAGATAGGCGTAGTACTGGCACAGCGGCAGGATGGCGGACTTCAGCAGGTTGATCGCGTTGAGATTGTCCATTGGCAGGTTGTCGCCATCGCTCGCCTGCGCCGCATAGATGTTCCACTGATCTGCGGGAAAACGGTCCCGAACAATGTGCGCCATCTCCTCAAGCGCCGTCGACACCACGGTGCCGCCGCTCTCGCGCGCGTGGAAGAACGTCTCCTCGTCGACCTCTTTCGCTTCGTGCGTATGGCGGATGAAGACGACGTCAACGCGCTTGTAGCGCCGCTTCAGGAACAGGTAGAGCAGAGCGTAGAAGCGCTTGGCGAGATCCTTCATGTGCTCGTCCATGGAGCCGGAGACGTCCATCAGACAGAACATGACCGCGCGCGCCACCGGCCGTGGAACCTGGTCGTAACGCCGATACCTGATATCCAGCGGGTCGATGAACGGGACGATGCGCATGCGCGTCAGTTTGCGTTCAAGATCGGCCCGCAGGGCTGTGGCCTTCTCTTCCTGCCCCTCAAGCCCGTCGAGCCGCGCGATTTCCGCTTCGATCGCGGCAATGTCCTGCGGCCTCGGGCGGCCAAGCGCTGTGCGCCGCGACAGTGAATTGCGCATCGTGCGCGACACCGACAGAGACGCGGGCGGTCCCGAGGAACGAAATCCCGCGCGTACCGGCCTGGTCTCCTCGACGCCCAACACCTGGCGTTTGGCGAGATCGGGCAGTTCGAGGTCTTCGAGGAACAGGTCGAGGAACTCCTCATCCGACAGGGCGAAACGAAAATCGTCTTCGCCCTCACCGTCCGCCGAAGCACCAGATCCACCGCCCACTTCATCGGGCCGCTGGATGCCATCGCCGCGCACATACTTCTTGTTGCCCGGCAGCACATACTCGCGCTTGCCGCCCTGGCTGCCGCGACGAAGCACCGGCTCACGTACGCCATCAGCCGGCACCACAATATCGCCGCCCTTGTCGATGTCCCTGATCGACCGCTTGCCCGAAGCCTCGCGCACCGCCCGTCGTACCAGCGCGCGCGTGCGCCTCATGAATCGCTGGCGGTTCGCCAGCGACTTGCCTCCCGGGTCCCGACGTCTGTCGATGATGTTCATGCCCAGATCCTGGCTGTGGCCCTAGCTGGTCTGCTTGACCCTCATGTACCACTCGACCAGCCTGCGCACCTGCCGCTCGGTGTACCCGCGCTCCACCATCCGCTGCACGAACTCATCGTGCTTCTTCTCGCTTTCCGAATCCTTCTTGGAACCGAACGAGATCACCGGCAGCAAATCTTCCACCTGGCTGAACATCCGCCGCTCGATCACTTCGCGGATCTTCTCGTACGACGTCCAGCTCGGATTGCGGCCCTTGTTGTTGGCGCGCTGCCGAAGCGTGAACTTCACCACCTCGTTGCGGAAGTCCTTAGGGTTGGCGATGCCGGCCGGCTTCTCGATTTTCGACAGTTCCTGGTTCAGCAGCTCGCGATCCAGCATCTGGCCGGTGTCCGGGTCCTTGAAGTCCTGATCCTCGATCCACGCATCGGCATAGTCGACATAGCGATCGAACAGGTTCTGGCCGTAGTCGTGATAGCTCTCCAGATACGCCTTCTGGATTTCGTGTCCGATGAACTCTGCATAGCGGGGCGCCAGGTCGGCCTTGATGAACTCCAGATACGCTCCCTCTGTATCATCCGGGAACTGCTCACGCTTGATCGCCTGTTCCAGCACATACATCAGATGCACCGGATCAGCCGCGACCTCCTCCGTGTCGTGGTTGAATGTTGCCGACAACGCCTTGAACGCGAAGCGGGTTGAGATGCCCTCCATGCCCTCGTCCACGCCGGCCGCGTCCTTGTACTCCTGCAGCGTGCGCGCCTTGGGGTCGACCTCCTTGAGACTTTCCCCGTCATAGACACGCATCTTCGCGAACAGGTTGGAGTTCTCATGCGGCTTGAGGCGCGACAGCACGGCGAAGCGCGCCAGCATTTCCAGCGTACCCGGCGCCACTGGTGCTTGCGCCAGTTCAGACCCGCGCACCAGCTTCTCGTAGATCCTGGTCTCCTCGGTCACACGCAGCGCATAGGGCACCTTGATGACGTAGATGCGGTCGATGAAGGCCTCGTTGGTCTTGTTGTTCTTGAAGGCGCGCCATTCGCTCTCATTCGAGTGCGCCATCACGATGCCGGTGAAAGGGATTGCCCCGATATTCTCGGAACCGACATAGTTACCTTCCTGCGTCGCTGTCAGCAGGGGGTGGAGCATCTTGATCGGCGCCTTGAACATCTCGACGAATTCGAGAACGCCCTGGTTGGCGCGGTTGAGGCCGCCCGAATAGGAGTAGGCGTCCGGATCGTTCTGCGCGTGCATCTCCAGCTTGCGGATGTCGATCTTGCCGACCAGCGAGGATACATCCTGGTTGTTCTCGTCGCCGGGCTCCACTTTCGCGACGCCGACCTGGCGCAGCCGCGACGGTTTCACCTTCGCGACGCGGAACTTCGTGATATCGCCAGCAAACTCGTCCAGCCGCTTCAGCGCCCACGGGCTCATCAGTCCGGTCAACCGCCGGCGCGGAATGTTGTAGGCCTTGAACAGCGTCTCCGCCTGGGTTTCCGGATCGAACAAGGCCAGCGGGCTTTCGAACACGGGCGAGAGATCATTCCCCGCCTTCAGCACATAGATGTACTGATCCTCGATCAGCGCCTTGATACGTTCAGCCAGCGAAGACTTGCCGCCGCCGACCGGACCCAGCAGGTAGAGCACCTGCTTGCGCTCTTCGAGTCCCTGCGCGCCCTGCCGGAAGAACGCGACGATCCGCTCGATCGTCTCTTCCATGCCGTAGAACTCGGAGAAGCGCGGATAGACACGGATGGTGCGGTTCGCGTGAATGCGCCCAAGCCGCTGGTCCCGCGACGTGTCGATCATCTCGGGCTCGCCGATGGCGGCCAGCAGGCGCTCGTGCGGACCTGCATACATCAGCGGGTCCTGCTTGCAGCCTTCCAGATACTCCTGGATCGTCATCACCGTCTCGCGACGGTTCTCGAAGGCCCTGGTGTAGCTATCGAACAGATCGCGCGACATCATCGCTCCCATCTTTGCCCTTTCGGGCGCCAGAGGCACGTACTGGGCTCGCCGGCAACTCGCGGTGCGAGCCGTGCAGTCCCTCGTAAGCTGCACCCGGTCGGGAGTAGCGCGCCCTGCCTCGTAGCGGGTGCGGCGGGGCGCGACCCTGAGTGGTGCGTTGAGGAACTGTCTCCTCAAATGTCGGCGCCGTGGGTGACAAAGTGAAGAGGAGCTCTGCAGTCTGCCCCGGCGCGTCACTCAGGATAATAGACGAATCCCGAACTTGAGCCAGCGCCTGTAACATCTGAACGAACTGCTTTTGTCTTCCCTCGCCCGCATGGTGCATTGGCAACAGCGGCTGCGGCCAGGCCGTGCAGACAGGCCTGCGACACGTCTTTGCGCTTTGCATCGCCGCCACAATTCGACGTGAAGGGCTTGATCGTACCCCGGTGCGCCGCACGGTTCGGCTCGCCGCCCGATGGCGCCGCGGGCCCGCGGGGTCTGGCGCTCAACATGTGTGAGTGCTGACCAAGGCCACGCGGGCGCTCGCAGCACTGGACAAGCCGGGAGTTGACACTGGCCACAGCGGATCGAGGTCGGGAGAGTTGTGAGCGGGAGCCTGACGCGTGCGCTCGTCATACACCTGACGCATGCCGTCGATTGGCGCGACGAAACTGGCGTCGAGATTGAAAGTCTCCATTCAGCGAAGCGCCACTGTGTGAAGATGATCGCGCAGCCAGCGCCAGCGCGATGGCAGAGGCCGCTCCGGAACGGCGCATTGCCCGACGGGCTCTTGCAGCTGGCGATCCCGGCAGGACTTGAACCTGCAACCACCCGCTTAGAAGGCGGGTGCTCTATCCAGTTGAGCTACGGGATCAGACGCAGCCTGCGCGTCTTAGTCGGGTTCACGGCTGTAGGGTAGAGCGTCCGGAGATCAATGCGTCCAGGGCTTGCGGCGGCCGGTGGCGAAATTGTCGGCGTAGGCCTTGATCACGCGTCTGGCCTCCCGCGGCTCGGTCACCTGGAAGGGAATGCCTTCCCGGCGTGCAAATTCGATCGCTTCCTCGCGCGTCGCGAACGTCATGCGCACCTGTGTGTTGGTATCTGCATTGGAAATCCAGCCCATAAGCGGGTCGACCGTACGCGGCGTCTCGCTGTCGAACTCCAGAACCCAGTCCTGCGACTTGGCCGTGCCGGACTGCATGGCGTTGCGGGCGGGGCGGTAGATTTTCGCAAGCATGGGCGAGGACTCCGTAACTGCGCCCATCTGCCCGCAAAACAGTGAAGTTTCAACTGCGCAGAAGCGGGCCCTGGCCTCAACCGGGATCGCCCCGAAGGCTCAGGATGTAGACGGCCAGATCAGCGGTCTCCGCCTCATCGAAGATGTAGTCGGGCATGATGGGGTGCGATTTCCGCATCTTTGCAGCAAGGCTTTCCGGCGTGGAATCAGTCTGCCCGGCCAGGTCGCGGAATTTGGGCGCTCCTATCTCCATGACAGGCGGCGCCCCCATCCCGACATCGTGGCAGCGCGAACAGATCTGCGCTGCAACAGCAGCCCCCCGATAGGCGGCCGGATCGCCTGCCGCGACCTGCGGCGCGCGAGCCGCTTCCGCTTGCGGGGCTTTCACTTTGGGCGATTCCGCGGGGCCCGGGGGGGTACAAGCCGCGAGTCCAAGCCCCGCCGCGGCCGTGAGGACCAGAAAGCCGGTGCGCAACATCCTGGAAGTCTCCTCGTTGTCCCCGGTCCTGCCAGAATGTTGGGCCATGCATGGCGGGCCGGCTTGATCGGCATCAAGCCGCAAGGCGCGCCCTGGCCTCGGCAACAACAAGACCCGGCAGGCCTGGAAGCTCCCCAGCTGTGAATGCCGCCACGGGTGGCCGGGGCGCTGTCGAGACCAGCACATCGAAATCCGTCCCGCCGTGCATCCCGTCACCGAGGAATAACCCAACCGCAGACCATGGCGCTTCGGCAGCCGCGATCACGTCCTGCGCAAAGGGCGGCTCCTCGAGGAAGGCCACCTCGATCCGCCCATACCGCGCCTGCATCTGCTGAGCGACAATTCGCGCGCACGCCGCCGATCTGCCCGTCTGCCTCGACCCGTGGGCGAGCAACACCGCGCGCGGGTCCGCTGCATGGCTGATCGTCCGGAGCGCAAGGTTGTCAGCAAGGAAAGGCGCAAAGCCCGGCCACAGCGCCATCGGCTGGGCGAGCGTCCGCCCCGGACCCGCAACGAAAGGCCTCAACCGTCGCTCGAAGAAGAACCCGTCAGAAAACAGCAGCGGCAGCACGATCAGCCTGCGCGCCCCGCAAGCCTCGACGGCGCGCTCGACCACGCCCTCGACATTCACGAGGACCGAGCCGACATCCGCCTCCGGCAGCGCCTGCGCCACCTGGTCGACGATACCGGCGAGCCGCTCATTGTTCGCAGCCCCGCCGCGCTCGCCATGCGCCGCCAGCAGGATCACGGGCCGGTCATTCATTGTCGTGGGTACTCAAGGGGCCCGCCATCGGACGCCCCGCAGGAGCGTAGGATGGTCGGAGTGGCTGGATTCGAACCAACGACCCTCTGCTCCCAAAGCAGATGCGCTACCAGACTGCGCCACACTCCGATCAGGCGGGGCTTATACCCGAAAGGTGGCGGAACGGAAGCGATCTGACGAAACCCGCCAAATCAGCTGCTTTTCAGCCTTTCCGAAGCGGGAACGCGCCGCGGCGCGAACCTTTGGAAGGTCTGGGAGGGCTCCTTCGACCGGAGGGACGTCTATTTCGCCCAGATCACGAGGCCCGTCCCACCACCCTTGCCGCTCCGCAAGAAAGGCAGCGCCAACGACCGAAAGCGCTGGCTCACGCCGCGACGCCGAACGCCTGATCCACCGCACCTTCCACGCGCCCGTCACAAGGGTGTTTCATATCCGGGAAGATCGCGACCACATGATCCGTTAGTGGGGCTCCCCGCACCGAACATGGCCAGTGCGTCGGCTGCCGGCGCAGGAATACGCCTGAGCACGAGGTCCCGTCCCAGTGTTCGCGCTACTTCACCGCCCGCAGCAGCCTGAACACCCCCGTACCGCGTGCGCGCACTTCGCCGCCCACACGGATCAGGCATTCGGTCTGCGCGACCTCGTCATCATGGCCGACGAGACGCCCATGCGCGGTCAGCCAGTCGCCCTTCCGCACCGGATCGAAATACTCCATCCCCATGCGCAACGTGACCGTCCTGCGGTTCAGCTTGAATACCGCCGCGCGAGCCATCGCACTGTCGCAGATCGTAGCGATCATCCCGCCATGCATGAAGCCCATCGTGTTGGTGTGGACCAGCTCGACAGTCAGCCCCAGCGTGAGTTCACCGGGCGCATTCTCGATTGCCTGAAACAGCGGCCCGACATGGTTGACGAACGGCGCACGCAGCACATGAACAAAACCGGGCGGCGCAATGATATCCGGCTGATCAGCCGGCATTGCCGAACGCCCTGTGCCTCACCTTGTCGCCTGGCTTGATGCCGAGCGCCGCAACCTGCCCCGCCGGAATTTCCAGCACCGCAGACGATCCAAGCCCCACCCAGAGCGGCCGCAGGCTGCCAGCACGCGCATGCTGGATCACACCGACGATCGTGCCTTCAGGCGCGACGAACAGCAGGTCGAGATCAATCCCCACGCCCTTCATCGTCGGCGACAGGTTCTCGCCCACCTTGCGGTAGTCGATCAGCAGCCCCTCGCCAGCCGCCAGGGCTGTGCGCCCGGCAAGCCCTGCCACCGCGGCGGGCTTCGTCTCGGCGACATCGACCTTCACGGTGTGAGACTTGTCGCCAGATACGATGGTCAGTGTCTCCGCCGGCTGGGCAATGGCCGTGGTCGGCAACACAAGTGCAAATGCGATGGCAAAAAAGATGCGTTTCATTCAGCCCGGATAGAACGCCGGCAACGCAATGCCAAGACCCGGCCCCCGCCGCTTACGGCGGCAGCCTGCAGCTCACGATATGCCGGCCCTTCTGCCCCTTGCCGACCGACGCCAGCAATGTCTGTCCCGGCTGCAGGTCCTCGACCCCAATCTTCCGCACCACCACGATGTGGATGAAAATGTCTTCCGGATCGTCGCGCCGCTGCACGAAGCCATAGCCCTTGGTGCGGTTGAACCACTTCACCAGCACCACTTCCATCGGCCCTTCGGCCTCAATCTCGCCGACTGCCTCGCCGGCCGTCAGTTCGAGCACTTCGTTGACCTGATAACCTCTGTCCCGGGTCGCCACATGGCAGACGATTCGGGCCCCTTCCGGGGCGCTGTCGACGCCGTATTTCCGCATCACGGATATGTGGAGCAGAACGTCTCGCTTCAGCCCACCGCCGGCTGCGCCCACCTCGGGAACCACGAATCCATAGCCCTTGGCGGCATCGAACCACTTTACGCGGCCCTCGACCCTGAGCACCTCTTCAGGCACCGCGTCATTTGTCGTGTTTTCAAGCGGCTGCATCCAGCACGGGCTCCCCAGCCGGGTGACTGTAGCATGACAAGTTCGCGCGGGAAGATGCCTCCCGACGCGATTATGGACCTGTGATCAGCGGGGTGCCACGAACACCAGCTAGACGTTGCAGTGAAGCATCAGCCACGCCCTGACCGCAGAATTCCGAGCCAGTCCAGTCCGCGGACAGTCCCTTGGGGACCCATGCAAGCAGCAGAATTCAATGACTTAACCGAAAGCGGGTCCAGATACGCTCCTGAACCACCCGTGCCTTCGAGCACCCCCCGGTGTTTTGGATCCGACCTTCGAACTCCATTCGGGCCCGCCGGCAAGTCCGGCATATCGAGGCCGGACCCACGTCTGTACCCGACCCATGCGCGCTTGCTTGTCCTTAAAGGAGTCCACTTGTGTCGGAGGGGCCATCCACACAGGCGGCTCAGTCAAGCGTGCTCCGGTTTAGCGAAGACAAGGGTTCTGTTGTTGGCAGGCATCTCGATCGTTTCACGCAGAATGAGACCAGATGGCTCGCCGAGGCGTTCAAGATCGACGATATCGCGTACCCCCCAGGATGGGTTTCGCGCCCTGAGGGACATGTCGAATGCCGCGTTTGAGGGCGCATTGTGTGCACCGTCACGCATGAAGGGGCCGTAGAGGACAAGAAGTGCGCCGGCGCGAAGCATTCGGCCGGCGCCGGCGAACAGTCCGAGGCTGGCCGACCACGGCGCGATATGAACCATGTTGAGCGAGACGATGGCGTCAAATGGCCCATCCTGCTCCACGCCCCATGTGCTTGCGCACACATCGATATCGAGCGGCGCGCATACATTGGTCAGTCCGGTATGGCGAATCCAGCTTGACGCACTCGCGCGCGATTCAGGATCGGGATCGCTCGGGCGCCAGGTGAGCTGCGGCATCGCTTTCGCGAAAGAAACAGCGTGCTCGCCCGTGCCGCAGCCAATCTCCAGCACTGAACCGCTTGTGGGAAGGCCGCGCTGTAGAATCGCAAGGATCGGGGCCACATTTCGCGCCGCCGAAGGCGAGAACATACGCTGATCTGCGCCAACGCCGCGCTGCTCAAGAGCAACAGGCGGGCGATCGTCGCTCTCTTCGATCATTCATCGTCCTTTGTCTGACCCGATTTCTGCCCTGGCCCCAAGAGGGTACGACCGGCGTTGTTGTTCAACAATCGCCATTCCTGACAGCAGCATTGTTCAGGCCCAAACTCGCCGGAAGTCGTCAGTGGCGGCTTCAGCACACCAACCTCACCGTTCCAACGCCTGCTGCATCGCGACTGCCAGGATGGCGTCGGATTCGCCGGCCGCGGCGAGATCCGATTCACCCACGATGACATCCGGCGCCGCAAACTCGCGGGGCTGTCCCTCCATCGTAAACAGTTGTTCGACGGGTATGCGAATGCTGACGCCAGCGAGACAGGGCAAAGGGAACGGCTCAACTGCACCGCGCAGCCCTGCCATCGACGTCCCAACCAGCGTCGCGCCCGCAGCAGAACGAAGTCCGATAGCCAAGCCTTCTCCCATCGAACCGGTCCAATGGTCTACCAAGACGATCAGATGGCCATCAAACCCATCACGCCGCCCGCTTACCGTCTCGGCCCACTCCCGATCGCCGCGCCGATGTCGCTGATAGCCGCGCTCTCCCTGCACAAACCAACTCATGATCGGCTTGGCGATGGAAGAGTCCCCACCCGACGGCGTATCGCGCAAATCGAGGAGTATGAGACGCGCAGTTCGTGCTCGCGACATGAGCACGGCGAACTTTGCGGGCAGATCACCGTCGCCAAGCGAGTTGTTGATCCGGATCAGGGCAATCTCGGACGAAGGAAAGCTGAGAGACGCCAATTCGGCGTTGGTCTGTTCAGCGAGCGCAAGGCGCGCTTCGACGGGGCCATTTTGTCCCCGTGCGACCACAATCGCATCTTGAGCGTGCGTGCCGGCGAGAGCGACGCGCATGGCGAATCCGGCCGCGGCGGCTGAGCTTCCCGGTGAATGCGGCGGCAACACGAGCGCATCCGCAGCGACGCCATTGACCTTTGTGATCAACATGCCCTCGCGCAGGCCAGCCTGTCGCGCAGCCGATCCAAGCCTCACCTGCGCGACAACCCACTGTCCTTCGCGATTATCTGCCCACACGCTTGATCCGGTTGGAACCAAACGAGGCGAGGAAGCACTGTTTGTACTAAGCCCGGCATGATGATCGCCTATAGCAAAGACGAAGGCCTCAAGTACGCGCAGATGTTCGGCCGGCGTGCGAGCAGCCTGCGCTTGAGCGCGCAGCGGCGTGAACGCTTCCTCGAGCCTCGCGCCGCCTCCCAGTGAATACGGCATGTGATCTCGAACCGCGTCGCGTGCCGCTTCAAGGTCGAGCAGAGCAGCTGTCTCCGCAGTGCGGTCGTGTCCCAGGACGTGGTGTAGGAGTTTAGCGAGGGGCGGCGCGCGGACCGCGAGAGTCAGCGCGCGCCGGCCCTTGCGCTGGGTTGTCATCGGGAATCGCCGGTAGGGTTGGGTTGCGACACC